>OCTX012280868.1_pt1 | contig 64334 bp, 48 predicted proteins | sample 1539691 | NCBI WGS metagenome assembly OCTX01 (sample SAMN02144231, study PRJEB22623) | gut metagenome | biome: sheep rumen | host: Ovis aries | place: New Zealand
TCATGTTGGGGCACGCCATAAAGTCTTTCTCCCACGGCCATGCAAGCATGGCGTGGGTTCGGACTTTTGGCGTTTAAATCATTATATTATCTTTTCTTCCGAAGGCACAGATAGGATTTGGGTATTTCTTGTCAAATTTCGCTCTGTTTTCTGCCCGGCATCTTCTGAGTGACGAAAACAGATCATAATTCGCAGTTTATGGAATAGACTCCTGTGTCTGCTCGTAACATAATGGATCTATCATACGAAAGATCTCATAACAGGAGGAATACTCATGAACGCGGAACAGATTTTAAAAGAAATGACGCTGGAAATGAGTGCCTTGCGGTTATTAGGCTGCGCAGTTATGCTGACAATCTATCTTGGTCTTCTTTTTCGCACATAATTTTTCAAAAACAGCCGCCTTGTCGTGAGTTCCAGGTTTTCCGCACGCACACGAGAGAGATAGAAATGCCACGCCGTCTGGCTGCGGCTTTTCTTTTTGCCGTCTGGGTAGCCAAAACGGTAGACCGCAAAGGTCCGCTCTCGGCGCGGCAGATCGAGCAGTGAATAAAAGATCCACTGTGAATGATCATGCCGAATAGCGATCTCCTCCGGGCCGTGCTGGAGAGGATCGAAGTAGGTCTCCCGGTAGGTAAGCTGATCTTCTGTTCCCGCATAGCGATCCAGGCTCGATCCAGCACCTTCGAACGTGTTTTCTACAATCAGCTCCCGGAGAACAGCCTGCTGGTCTCTTTCTTTCGCAAGGCGCTGAGCGGAGAAAACAACGCCTCCTGGCTGTATTTTGATACCGCAGAAGACGACAGGCTGTTTCATCTCACAGAGCGTATGGACCGTGAGTATCAGAAGCCCGGCAGCTACAGCGCCCAGCTGATGAACGCGCTGCTGACTGAATTCTTTATCCTCACGCTGATGGACTACGAGAGTACCGCGCGGCTGTCACGAACCGGGGATTTTTACTGGAAGCACGAATACTCCGCGATCCTCAGCTATATCCAGCAGCACTATACCGAGGCCACGCTGGAGGACGTGGGAAGGACGTTCCATTACAGTTCCCGGCAGATCAGCCGGGTCGTCAAGAGCTGCCTGGGATTGACTTACGCACAGCTGGTGATGAAGCTGAAAATGGAAAAAGCAGCGGAACTGCTCGACCGTGGTACCGTACTGATCCATGCGGTCAGCCGTTCTCTCGGCTATTCAGAGCCCAGCAGTTTCTACCACGCCTTTACAAGCTATTACGGGAAGACACCGCGTGAATTTACGGGATTCCAATGAGATCAACCGCTGCAACATGGAACGCTCCGGCATAGCCATCAGCTAAAAACAAGAATAAAAATCAATAAGCGCCGTTCCCGCGCTGCATTCTTACATGCACGGGAAGGCGCCTATTTTTTTCATAAACGATCAAACAATGAACTCAATCTGTGATCCGGATAGACTCGATCACCGGCTGTGCTTCCGGCGGGATCGTACCGTTTCCATCAATCGGTTCGGCATCCTTTGCGATCTGCAGGGCCACATCCATCCCCTCAGTCACATGCCCGAAAGCCGCATACTGCCCATCCAGAAATTCCGAATCCGCAACTGTGATAAAGAACTGTGAAGAAGCACTGTCGGGATCCTGCGCTCTGGCCATGGAGATGACCCCCGCCTTGTGGGAGATCGGGTTGTCCACACCGTTGGCAGCAAACTCACCCTTTATCGTTTTATCCGAGCCGCCGGTTCCATTGCCGCTGGGATCTCCGCCCTGGATCATAAAGCCATCCATGATCCGATGGAAGGTCAGGCCATCATAGAATCCGTCCTTCGCCAGTGTAATAAAGTTTTCTACCGTGATCGGTGCGGTATCGCCATCCAGCTCCACGGTGATCGTCCCATAATCCTTGACGGTGATCTCTGCGTGATGGATTCCCGCTGCACTGCTGCTTACAGCCTCTTCCGCTCCGGCATCCCCGGATGCTGTTTCATTATCCTCAGGTGCTTTCTCAGCATCTGCCGCTTCTCCCGACACTGCAGTCGTCTCTGCCGAAGCAGCCTCTGCATCCGCTGTTCCGCCTCCGCATGCCGCAAGGCTCATCCCCATGGTCAGTGCGAAAACGATTGCCAGTATTTTCTTCATGTAGCTTTTCTCCTGTCGCTCAAACAGCTTTTCTGAGTATACCAAAAAAGCACGGCAAAAGCAAAATGGTTCGTCTGATATACCTTTGCCTGATCAAAATATAACTTCCGGCCGGCAACCGCCTTCCTCCGCCGGCGATATCGTTTATGCCGCCTGATGCGGCAGCCTTCTGTCACTGAGCGGATTTCATCCGGCATCCCTTCCGCCGCGCCGGAAATATAGTTCCCGAAAAAATATACTATATATAATCTTGACAAATCACACCGATTTGAGTAAACTAACGATGCAATTATAAATTCTTCAGGGTGTGGCTTTACGTCACTTAATAGGGAATGCGGTGCAAAACCGCAGCAGCCCCCGCTACTGTAAGAATGAAGACCGATCCCGGCGGCAGCAGCCGCCGAAGGAAGCATCGGCATCCGCGTCATAAATGTCCGGCGATCACCGGACACCGAATAAGCGGATCGGCGGTCCTTCCTGTGTCACTGGCCGCACGGCCGGGAAGACGGAGAGGAAACAGCATTCAAGTCAGGAGACCTGCCCGGAAGGATCCGATGCAGTTTTTTCGGTGGGAGAAAACGAGATCAGATACACGGAAAGGTCTGTCCTTTCCGGTATTTCCATTTCTCATCGATCTGCCGCTCCGGCAGATCTTTTTTTTCCTGCCTCCGGGAGCCTGTCCACACATTTTTATTCAGAAAAAGCATTTGTCTGTGAGGTTGGAACATGCTGCGATATATCATCATCCGCCTGCTTCATACCATCCCCGTCCTGTTCGGCGTGACCTTCCTGACCTTCCTGCTGCTTTCCTTTGCGCCATCCGACCCGGTCACCATGAAGTATATCCGCATGGGCGTATCCGGCGACGCGCAGGTCATGGAAGCCGAGCGGGAAGAGCTCGGGCTGAACGACCCGATCCTTGTACGCTACGGCCGCTGGCTCAGAAACGCCGTCCACGGTGATTTCGGCGAATCTGTCTCCTACAACCATTCTGTCCGGGAAGAAATGCTCAAGCGCCTGCCGCGTACGATCAGACTGGCCTTCTGGTCTCTGATCCTCACTGTCGTTTTCTCCATCCCATTGGGAATCCTTTCCGCCGTGTACAAAAACCGCATTGCGGACTATATCATCCGTTTCCTGTCCTTTATCGGAGTCTCGATGCCGAGCTTCTGGCTGGGCATGCTCCTGATCTACTTCTTCTCCATCCGCCTGAATCTGCTGCCGTCGATCAGCGGCAATGACGTGATCGGACTGATCCTGCCCGCCATTACCCTGGCGGTCTGGATGACCGCGACCTATATCCGCCGGATCCGCGCCAACGTCCTGGAGGAAATCAACAAGGAATACGTGATCGGGCTGCTGTCCAAGGGCATTCCGCAGTGGAAGGTCAACCTGAGACATGTTCTTCCGAACGCGCTCCTGTCGATCATCACGATGTTCGGCATGTCGATCGGCAGCGTCCTGGGCGGCGCTACCATCGTGGAGACCGTTTTCAGCTATCAGGGCGTGGGAAAAATGGCGGCGGACGCAGTTACGGCCCGCGATTACAACCTGATGCAGGCCTATGTCGTCTGGATGGCGCTGATCTTCGTCTTTGTCAATCTTGCCGTCGATATCCTTTACCGTTTCCTGGATCCCAGGATCCGCATCGGGGAGAACTGAATCTATGCATTATGTCCGGATCGCTTTGCGAGATAAAAAATTCATGTTTATATTTGCGGTGACCGTCCTCTTTGTCCTGGTCACGGTCTTTGCGGGCGCGGTTGCGCCGCACGATCCGCTCGCACAGGACTATGACGCGATGCTGCAGGCACCGTCGGCTGTCTATCCCTTCGGGACCGACCAGGTTGGACGCTGCCTTCTTTCGAGGATCCTTTACGGCGGGAAAAGCTCCCTGCTGATCGCCATCGCCGTGACCGGCCTGATGGCGGTCATCGGAACGATCATCGGCATGATCTCAGGCTTCACCGGCGGTATCGTCGATACGGTCCTTATGCGGATCACGGATATGCTGCTGGCCTTCCCGCACATCGTTTTTGTCATTGCGATCGTCAGTGTCCTTGGAACAGGCACCATCAACCTGATCATAGCGATGACTCTGATCAGCTGGACCATGTATGCCCGGGTCAGCCGCTCCATGGTCATGACGATCCGGAACGAGGATTACGTGGAGCAGGCGCGTCTGGGCGGCGCAAGCCGGCCTGCCATTATGTTCCGCTACATCATGCCGAATGTTATCCCCTACCTGATCGTCCTGATCACGCAGGACATCGGCAGCAACCTGCTGACGCTGGCCAGCCTTTCTCTGCTGGGACTGGGTTCACAGCCGCCGACGCCGGAATGGGGCTTTATGCTCAGCGAAGGCAAGCGCTATATGCAGACCGCGCCCTGGATGATCCTTTTCCCCGGCATGGCGATACTTGTCAGCGTCATTATTTTTAATCTTATGGGCGACAGTCTCCGGGATATTCTTGATCCCAGAGGCATCACCAGGCAGGATGACCTGCCTTATAAAAAACGTTTCTCAAAACACAATAAATAATGAAAGAGAGGATCCTACAGACAATGAAAAAGAAATGGCTCAGTTCCATGATGGCGATCGCTCTGACCGGGACGATGATCCTGGCCGGCTGCGGCGGAAGCAGCAGCCCGTCCGGAAGTGCTGCGGAAAGCACAGCTTCCGCGGCTGCAGAAGCCGCAAGTGCCGCGGAAGAGGAAGCAGCTGCGGAAAGCGAGTCCGCTGCCGAGAGCGAAGCACCGGCGGAAGAAGCAGCTTCCGGTGAAGAGAAGCATCTCAACTTCGGTATCTACTGGTTCGGCGACGACCTGGATCCGGGCAACGGCTGGAACGGCTGGACCCTGACCCGCGCGGCTGTCGGCGAGACGCTGGTCACCGTTAACGAGAACCTGGAATTCGTCGGCCAGCTCGCCGACGAATGGGAGACAGAGGATGACAACGTCACCTGGAGATTCCACATCCGTGACGGCGTGACCTTCCAGAACGGCAATGTCTGCGACGCGGAAGCGGTCGTAGGCTCCATCAAGCGTTCCCTGGAGGTCAACGAAAGAGGCCAGACCAACCTGAAGCTCGAAAGCGTAGAGGCTGACGGGGACTGGGTCGTTTTCAAGACCGAAGCTCCCTACGGTGCGTTCCTGGCAAACCTGACCGAGCCGCTGTTCACCATCGTGGACACCTCCGTCGACACCAGCGATTACGGCAATCATCCGATCTGCACCGGCCCGTACATGGTCACCTCCTTTGAGCCGGATGTATCCTTCGACGCAGTTGCATACCCCGGCTACTGGGGCGGCAAGCCTGGCCTGGATTCCATCACCTGCTACAATCTTCCGGATGACAACTCCAGAGCGATGGCCCTGCAGTCCGGCGAACTGGATATGATGCAGCGCGTCACCTCCACCGACCTGACTCTTTTCGAGGGAAATGATGAGTACGAGGTCCAGATGTCGACCGGCACACGTGTCCGCTTCCTGTTCATGAATGCGGCGAAGGCTCCCTTCGACGACGCCAACATCCGTCACGCATTCAGCGCGGCTGTCAACTATGACGCAATCGCGGCTTCTGTCGGCGGCGGCGTCAGCGGCGTAGGCAGCCCGTTCCCGCCAAGTGCCACCTTCTACACCAACCTGAACCGCCAGGCATATGATCCGGACGCGGCAGCAGATTATCTGGAGAAGGCCGGCTACACCGACAGCGACGGCGACGGCTTTGTCGACAAAGACGGCGAAAAGCTGACGGTCACCGTACTGGTAAGCTCTTCCGCTACCGCTTCCGGCGATGACAAAACACTGGCAGAGATGGTCCAGAACCAGGTAAAGGAGTGCGGCATCGACCTGCAGATCTCCATGAGCGAGAATGTCTCCGACGCCGAAGCTGCGGGCGACTTCCAGCTGGTATTCGGAAACTGGCAGACCCTTTCCACCGGCGATCCGCAGTGGTTCCTGGATCAGGTCTTCAAGACCGGCGCGACCGACAACTACGGCGGCTACAGCAACGCCGATCTTGACGAGCAGATCGATCAGCTGTCCAATACCTTCGATGTAGACGGCAGAATGGCACTTGCAGAGAAGGCCAGCCAGATCATCATCGACGAAGCGTTCGGCTCCTACCTGATCGACGTCACAAACATCAACGTCTGCCACAGCTATGTGAAGAATATGTCCACTTTCCCGATCGACTATTATTTCCTGACTCCGCAGACAACCGTCGAGAAATAAAACACCGGATAACGATCCACTGGAAAAAAATTGTGTATACACACGCGGGACCGGGCTTTCCGCCTGGTCCCGCGCCGACAGATGAGGATGCCAGACAATGACCCTTCTGGAAGTAAAAAACCTAACGATTGGTTACGGCAGTAAATCACCGGCGGTGAAAAATGTCAGTTTTTCGCTGGAAAGAGGACAGATCCTGTCCCTCGTCGGGGAAAGCGGCAGCGGAAAAACAACGGTCATCCGCGGGATTCTCGGGCTCCTTTCGGGGACCGGCAGGATCACGGACGGCGAGCTGCGTTTCGACGGGACCGATCTGCGCGCCCTTAGCAAAAAACAGATGCAGCATCTGCGCGGAAGGGATATTGCCATGATCTTCCAGGACGCCGGCCTGGCCATGGATCCGATCGTTCCGATCGGAAAACAATTCGTGGAATACATTCAGGTCCACCAGGACCTGGCCGATTCCGCAGCAAAGGAACTGGCCTGCGAATGGCTCTCGCGCATGAACCTGGATGATCCGCATCGTGTCATGGAATCCTACCCGTTCGAGCTTTCGGGCGGTATGAAGCAGCGCGCGGCGATTGCCATGGCCATGGCGCAGAACCCGAAGCTTCTTCTGGCAGACGAACCCACAAGTGCGCTGGACGTAACCGTACAGGCACAGGTGGTCCGCGAACTGCAAAAGCTCACAGAAGAATATGATACAGCGATTATCCTGGTCACCCACAACATGGGCGTAGCCTCATATCTTTCGGATCAGATCGCGGTCATGAAGACCGGCGAGATCGTTGAATACGGTTCCAGGGACCAGGTTATTTTCCATCCGGAAAGCGATTATACAAAGATGCTCCTCTCTTCGGTACCGAAGCTGGAGCTTTCGGAGGATAAGCTGCGCGCGGAAATCTCCCGCAGCGAGACCCTGTTGTCTGCTTCCGGCGTCCGCAAGGAATTTGCCGCCAAACAGAAAAAGCACAGGGGTGTCGTCGCTGTGGATGGCGTGGATTTCCGCCTGTTTCAGGGAGAATGTCTGGGGATCGTCGGGGAAAGCGGCTGCGGAAAAAGTACGCTGGCCCGGATGATCATCGGCAGCTATCCGCCTTCCGGCGGACAGATTGCGCTGCGCGGCAGACAGATCTCGGAGATGAACCGGAAGGAACAGCGGCAGTTCTGCCGCCATGTCCAGATGGTCTTCCAGAATCCGATCTCGTCCTTCAGCCCGCGGATGACGATCGGCGAATACCTGTACGAACCGCTGCGAAATTACGAAAAACAATCCAGGGCAGAGGCCAGGAAACGCATCGAGAAATACATGGACGCCGTGGGGCTTCCCATGGAGTTTATGGACCGCTATCCGCACGAGCTCTCCGGCGGTCAGCTCCAGCGCGTGGTCATCGCGAGGGCTGCTCTGCTGGAACCGGAACTGATCGTATGTGACGAGGCGACCAGCGCTCTGGACGTTTCGATCCAGAACCAGGTCGCGGACATGCTTGTAGATCTGCAGGGGCAGGAAAATCTGTCCTACATCTTTATCGGTCATGATCTTGCCCTGGTACGGCAGATCAGTCACCGGATCATTATCATGTACCGCGGGGAGATCGTGGAGATCCTGAACAGCCGGAGGCTGACCGAAGAAGCTGTGCACCCCTATACGAAGGTGCTGCTGGAATCGGTCTTTGAAATCTATGAGGACCGGGAGAACCGGCGGAAGATCCTCGAGAAAAATGCGAACGAATCGAGGGAATCCGTTCCGGGATGCAAGTTTTCCCCACGCTGCCGCTATGCCACGGACCGCTGCAAAGCCGAACGGCCTGAACTTCGGCAGATCGGCGAAGAACACTTTGCAGCCTGCCACCTGTTCGGAAAGGAACAATCTCAAACATCATAAGTCCAAGTAATAACAGAAGAGCCCCGGAGAGACATCCCCCGCAAGGATGTCACTCTGGGGCTCTTCTTATGTCATGTCTGGTGTTCACACCCTACGCCGGACCATGTTTACATCCATGTTGGAAGGCAAAATCCCAGCCAAGGATGTGCAGCAGTGGGCCGGTCATCGGGATTTCCAGACCACCAAAAAATACTATGACATGCCCGCCGACAGACCCAGACCTTCTGATGCAGAGGCGGTTTCCAGAGCACTTTGGGGTGTATAAAACAGGATGGGGACAAATATTTACGTATGGGGACAATTTTCCGAATAATAAAGAAAGTCCGAAAACGTTGATTTCTCAACATTTCCGGACTTCTAAGCACATGGAGACGGTGGGAGTCGAACCCATGACCTCTTGAATGCCATTCAAGCGCTCTCCCAACTGAGCTACGCCCCCGTACCCATATACAATAGCAGGATTTCTCCTGTCTTGCAAGCATGATTTTAAGATTTTTTCATCTTCATTTCTTCTTTTTCCTTCGCATTTCCTCTATAATGGTATAAAGCGCAGCCTCAGAGGATCTGCCATCTGCTGCCGGTGCCGAAGCAATACCCCTGTGACAGTTTTTCCGGAAGGCCGTGTCTGTAATGGACCGGAACGGCTTCCGAGCTGGGCATGCGGGTCTCCAATATCTCTTACCCGCCTGCGGGTGTGGCCAACTATGCCGTCATGCTGACGCTGATGATGCTCCGGAAGATCGTTCCCAATCCTGCGCAGCATGCCTAATGTCATTTTCTTGTCTCACACGGCCTTCTACACCGATGATGCGATCCGCTTCATGGTGGGCGGCCAGTTTAAAAGCGCAAAATGTTACATGGAAGGAAAACCAAAGCCCCGGGAGCTGTTCTGGAAGGATTAAAAGGCATACGCTTCCGGAGAAACCAAAGAAAGGAGTACAAAATTCATGGGAAATGTCCTGGATTATCTGGCATGGAGAGGCGATCTGTCCTTTGCCGTGTCGCCCTTTAATGAAGTCGACAACGTTATCCTTTCCGCCGTTTCCTATGTGGACTTTACGGACTGTGTTCCCGGAATCGGTGAAGGTTCTGTCACGCTGAAGGAAGCCTCAGAAAAATTCTTCTCCCTGCACGACGAGAAGGAGCTGAGGGAAAGCCGCTCGTTCATCCGCTTTGCTCCCTTCCTGCTGCATGCCATGATGGATACTGACCGCTTTAGCCAGATGAAACTGCAGAACTTCTATGATGTTGTCGACCATGAAAAGGAGCTTCAATTCTCTGCGGTCGAGCTCCTCACCAGTGACGGCATCAGCTATGTCTCCTTCCGGGGCACGGACGATACCATCGTCGGCTGGAAGGAGGATTTCAACCTCAGCTACCGCATCGTTCCTGCAGAGCTGGAGGCCATCCGCTACCTGAACCGCATCCATGCAGGACGGTCAGAGAAGATCCGCGCCGGCGGACATTCCAAAGGCGGACATATGGCGGTATTTGCCGCTGCCCAGTGTGACGAGGCGATCCGTCAGAGGATCATCGCCATCTATAACAATGACGGTCCCGGATGCAATGAGACATTCATCGATGATCCGGCGCTGGAAAAAATCTCCCACCTGATCCATCGTTACGTGCCGGATACATCGATCATCGGCACCCTCATGGATCACATCTCAAAGCCGATCATACTGAAGAGCTCGGCCAAGGGCGTCATGCAGCATCGTCCCACTACGTGGGATGTGCTTGGTACTTCTTTCGTCAGGCAGCCCGATTTCAGCACCACCGGAAAGGTTCTGCAGACGGCCCTGCACGACTGGATCTACCAGGTCAATATAAAGGACCGCCGCCAGGTCGTGGACGATCTGTTTTCCGTTCTGGAAGCATCCGGCTTTGATACCGTATCCGAGCTGCAGGAAAACGGCCTGAAGGCCGCGCTTCCCATGCTGGACCGGCTGGATGAACTGGATCCAAAGACACAGGAGTCGACACGGCTCCTCTTCCGCACACTGGCAGACGCCCTGGAGGAGGCAGATCCTCTGGCACAGCTTAGGGAAAAGCTGAAGACCCGGCTCCAGGCGGCAAAGGAACTGCGCCATGAGAAAAAGGAAGCCGCAGAAAAACAGCGCCAGGAGCAGAAAGAAGCGGAAGAAAAACAGCGGTCAGAACAAAAAGAAGCCGCGGAAAAGCAGACCCAGGAACAGAAAGAAGCGGTGGAAAAGCTGCGCCAGGAGCAGCGGGACGCAGCCGTGGAAAAGCTCCAGGAGCAGGCCGAGGCCGCGGTAGAAAAACTGCAGGCTCATGCGGAGGCCGCAGTTGAAAAGTTAAGCGATACGCTGGAAGCGATGAAGGAGCAGTATGTTGCAATGAAGGAGCAGCGCGAAGCACAGACTGCAGAAGCTAATCCTGATCCCGCAGACAAGACATAACACACAAAAAGGGCTGCCGGCAGGCAGCCCTACTTTATTTTTATATCCGTTCTGGCAGGATAGTTTTTGCCGGGAGATCTTTTTCTCCCTGTTATCCTTCGATCGTGATGTATTTCTTCTCCTCGACCTCGGGCTTTCTTTCTTCGGGTTTCGGGAACTCAAGGCTCAAAACACCGTTCTCATATTTTGCAGTGATGTCTTCCTGCTTCAGGTTCTCGCCTACATAGAAGGTACGGCTTGCGGTACCGTAGTAGCGCTCTCTGCGGATGTAGCGGCCTTTCTGATCCTGCTCATCCTTTTCCTGCTTATTGGATGCCTTGACGGTCAGGTAGCCGTCCTTGAGCTCGGCCTGGATGTTTTCCTTCTGTACGCCGGGCATAGCGATCGAAAGCTCGTAGGTGTGCTCCTTCTCTTTTACGTCAGTCTTGAGCAGATCGTTTCTTGCCGGAGCGGTCCGGTGTACGGCGGGCATATCAAAAAAGCTGTCAAATAAGTCATCACCAAAAATACTGGGCATATACATGATTTTTTCCTCCAATTAATAAAATCAGCTATTTCACTTGTCTGTGATCTTTTGCGGGTGCCCCTTTGCGGGCATCTTTGCTTATCCTTCGATCAGGATGTGCTGCTTCTCCGGAATCTTCTTCGCGTCCTTGCGCGGGATGGTCAGCTGCAGCACGCCATCTTCAAATCTGGCTTTGATCTCGCCGTCGGTGACGTTTTCGCCGACGTAGAAGCTTCTCTGCATGGAACCGGCGTAGCGCTCCTGGCGGAGCAGCCTGCCTTCTTTATCCTTTTCGTCCTTGTCCAGGCCTTTCGCAGCGGTCACTGTCAGGTAACCCTTCTGAAGCTCCAGCGTGATCTCGTCCTTCTTGAATCCCGGCAGGTCAATGGCGACCTCATAGCAGTCATCCTTCTCCCTGACATCGGTCTTCATCATGCGGGCTGCATGTTTTCCATAAAGCTTTTTCTCGGTATCGCCAAAATCCGGAAATGCCGGAAAATCAAAATCCATCAGATCATCAAACAGGTCCTCACCAAATAATCTCGGGTACAACATAGGTCATTCCTCCTTCTACTCATCACATGATCATTCAATGTACTGAGCAATGGGACGGAGGGTTCGGATCCGGACTGCCGGATTCCTGCTCCGGCGCTCCCCGTATCTTCTCTGTTCCTTTGTTCTGAATCTGTTATACCACCGTTATTAGCACTCGTCAAGAGTGAGTGCTAATATTTTTTGTGAAGTTTTTGCGAACTCTTTTTCTTATGGAGGATTCTTCCTATCAGCCAGTCAGTCGATGCAGTAATAGGTAAAGGTACCGATAAATACCACCTCCGAGGCGGTATTGTATACCTTGACATCGATGATGCAGGTCTTCCGCCCTCTGTGCACCACCTGGGCAACGCCGGTGATCCTGCCCTCCTTTACGGCACGCAGGTAGGATACGCTGGCTCCCTGGGTGACCCAGCGCCTGCCGTCACTCCTGGCGGCTCCTCCGGCACAGTTGTCTGCGATGGTGAAAAACAGACCGCCATGGATCGTATCGTAGGGATTGTAGGAATTCTCGTTCGGGTCGACATAGACGATATACCGGCCGTCCTGGGATTCCTGAAATACGATGCCGTTGTGGCGGGCAAAGGTGTTGTGGCTGATCAGCTCTTCAATATTCTGCGACATTCTTGCAGTTCCTTTCTGCGGGAGAAAATTTCCTGTCCCGCTCAGGCCTGTAGGATGAACAGGATTGCCATCGCGATTCCGTAAAGAACGACCTGGTGCAGCATATAGATCAGCAGCGAATGCCGCCCGATCCAGTCAAATACCGGGATCTTCACCGTAAGATACGGATGCGGCACCCGTCCATCTGCCAGGCCTGTACACCGGTAAATGAAATACCCGGTCAGATACAGGAATAACCAGGGAAGCAGCGAAAAATAATCCGATGAAACAAAGCCGGGCTTTGGAAAGCCGAAATAGGTGGAGATCCAGCCGCTGTACAGACTCTCCGGCAGGCGGATCAGCGGCCGGCCAAAAAAGCCCAGGTACCCGCTGTTGACATGACGGAAAAACAGAAACAAGAACAGGGAACAAAAAAGACCTGCCAGCGGAGGGATCTTCTCAAGAACCGGCTTGCAGACGGCCAGGATCAGCATGCAGGAGCCAAGCAGCGTCAATACCCCGCAGATCACCGGCTCATCCGGCATGGCGACCAGCGTCACCGCCGTCACCAGAAGCCCGCAGCCAAAGACCAGGCAGCCGTTTCTTACCGGTCTTCTGGAAAGATTCAGGCAGAAGCCCGAAATCAGGATAAAGCTGCAGCAGATGCTCTGCTGCCAGAGATAGGCGCCATAGCTGCCATACCAGGCCATGGGAAACCCGCAGATATAGACCAGATCCCAGCAGAAATGGTACAGGATCATGCTGACAATGGTGATCCCACGGATCCCGTCTATGGTGGATAATCGTTTATTTGCCTTCATCTCTTTTTGATTCTTTCTTGTATACATTGCAAAACTTGCGCTGCATTGGTAAACTGGATGTGTTGGAGCGGAAAGCTCCTGCATTTCTGAAAGGAAGGGACCCCCATGAAGCTGGACCGACGCATGCCCTTTGAACGACGGCAGTACCTGCTGGAAAAGGATTTCGAGCTTTTTTATTACAATGACCTGCATTTTACACCGGTCGGCCGCCATGCCCACGAGCATTACGAGCTTTACTTTTTTATGAACGGCGATGTCTCCATGGCTCTGGAGGGAAAGGAGACCCGCCTTTCTGAGGGCGACCTGATCATCGTGCCGCCGGGCACCTTTCATCAGGCGATCCTGCATGGCAGCAAGATCCCCTATCAGCGCTTCGTCTTCTGGATCACACCGGACTATATCCGGACCTTCCAGTCCGAGCATGAGGAATACGGCTATATGTTCACCCATGCGGCCAAGGAGGGGAAATACATCTACCACTTCGACCGGATCGCCTTTCAGGCGCTGCTGTCTGTGCTGTTCGACCTGATCGATGAGCTCAACTCGGCACGCTTTGGCAAGGAGGCGATGATCCACCTTCTGTTCGGCAACCTGCTCCTCTCCCTGAACCGCAGCATTTATGAGATGGAGAACCCGGTCAATATCACCGAGGAGAAAAACCTGTACCGGAGCATCGAGCGGTACGTGGAGGATCATCTCAGCGAAGATCTGACCCTGGACCGGATCGCAGGAGAATTCTTTGTCAGCAAATTTTACATCTCCCATCTTTTTAAGGACATGTCTGGACTGAGCCTGCACCAGTACATCGTCAAGAAACGGCTGGATGCCTGCCGTAGCGCGATCCGCAGCGGGGCGGATATCACCAAGGCCTGCCGGGAGATGGGTTTTAAAGATTATTCGACCTTTTACCGTGCCTTCCAGAAGGAGTACGGCATGTCTCCAAAACAATACAGAGAGCTCGGCGCATCCAAGTGATGTTCCGGGCTCTCTGTATGTTTCGGACTTCTTTGGCTGCTCTTAAGCGCAGGCAGCGATCCGCTCCTCGATCCGATGCTTGACCAGATCGGCGATCTCCCTGGTGCTCTTGTCCCGGTAATCCTCGTAATAGATGGGATCCAGGAAGTGGACCTGGGTGAACACCGGCCCAAGCGACAGGCCGGAAAATGATTATTCATGCAGCTCATATGGCTCTGCATAGTAAATAATGACCGGAGTCGTTTCGTCGATATAATTGTAGATCTGCATCGCCACATCCAGCGGCAGATTCAGGCAGCCGTGGGAGCCGTAATCGATGTAGATATCCCCGCCAAAATACTCCCTCCAGGTCGCATCGTGCAGGCCGATTCCTTCGTCGTTCAGGCGCATCCAGTAGTACACATACTCTGCATAGCCGTATACGCCTTCCTCGTTGATGTCTCCCAGAAGCGTGGTATCTGTCTCCTTGTAATCCAGGATCCAGACGCCGTCGGGCGTGTGGGAGTATTCGGTCATCACTCCGGAGACCAGATCTGACTCCAGGATCACCTCACCGTCCTGATACACCCAGAGATGCTGGGCCGTCAGGTCTGCCTCGATGAAGCTGCCGCCAAGGCCGCTGTGATCATCCATACCGGCCAGCTCCTGTTTTGCCCAGACCGGCTGGCGGTTCATTGTCTCGCCGCTTCGCACCGCTTCCTTCAGCCACTCAAACTCTGCTCTGCGGTCGATCGCCCATCCATAGTCCGATGTTCCGGAGAGTGTGACCGTCCCTGCATGAGCCGATTCAAAGGTTCTCTCTTTCCCCACCGTATCCACATGGTCGGCAAAATCAGCAAGCCAGGCGGAGATCCCTTCATCCCAGGTCTTTTCATCCAGGGAATAGTTGCCCTCCGCATCCTTTGCCAGCCACTTTTCCATGACCTTGCCATCCAGGACCTCCTGGCCGGATGGAAGGTCGTAGGTGATAACCGTCTTTGGCAGCAGACTGTCAAGCTGCTCTGCCTGCCGCTGCAGCAGCGCATCATCGCTGCGGACGGCGGCCAGCGTATAGGCACCCTCCACGGCCGTCACATCAAGTGCTGCCGCCTTGCTCCGGGCTGCCTCGTAGACAGCCTCATAGATGACCGCCGGATCCGGCTTGTACCCGTCGTCCTCGGGGGTGATCACAAAACGGCTGCCGTCCCAGGAAAGAGCCGCATCGACAGGTTCCTTTATCCGGTCCGCCTGGAGCTCAGGCAGGCTGTAGACGGTTTCGGCCAGCTCTTCATAGGAAAAGCCTGTCGTGACCGTAACCTTATGATCTGTGGTATCTGTCATGTGCAGGAACCACCAGGACGGCTCCTGCGCGCCCATCAGCTCCAGCACCTCCTGATTCGGGATCCGGGCATAGCCCATGCTGTCACCGGAAAGTGTTTCCTGTTCCCCGTCCCTGAAAGTAAGTGTCAGAGAATACGCATCTATACTGCCGTCCAGCAGCTTCTCGACCTCACCTACCGTAAGGCCCCCAACGTCCATGCCGTTGATCCGCGTTCCGGGGAAGAAATGGCTCGCATAAAACTGCTGCTGCCACAGGTAGATGACCTCTGCCCCCACCAGCAGCACCAGAAATAGGACGAAAACCGTAATCTTCAGTATAAGTGACTTCTTTCGTCTGTTTTTCATAAGATCTCCTGTATTGCCATTCGATCGTTTCAGCTTCTTCATCATAGCGTAAAACAGCCAAAAAGGGAAGAACAAGATGAAAAAGGGCTGCCGGCATCGGCAGCCCTTAAAATACATACTCTCTTTTGTTTGTCTTACAGCTCGTCGACGGAGCCGATCAGCTCGAGGCTGTGCTCGCTGTTCATCTTGCGGCACATCGCAAGCAGAGTATCCAGCGGCACATCGTGCAGCTGCTGCTTCTGTCCGCGGACCGTGATCGATACGGTGCGGGTCTCGACTTCCTTGTCGCCGATGACCAGGATGTAGGGATCCTTCATGGTCTTGTAGAACTTGATCTTCTCGTTCATGTTCTTGTCGGCGTAGTCGACCTCGGTGCGGATGCCCATATTCTCGAGAGCCTCCACGACCTCCTTTGCGTAGTCGTTGTGCTCTACGCGGATCGGAACGACCGCTACCTGGTAAGGAGACAGCCAGAAGGGGAATGCGCCTTTGTAGTTCTCGATCAGGATGCCGATAAACCGCTCCAGTGAGCCAAAGATCGCGCGGTGGATAACGACCGGCTGCTTCATGGCGCCGTCGCTGTCCTGATAGGTCAGGCCAAAGTTGTGAGGCAGCTGGAAGTCAAGCTGGATCGTACCGCACTGCCACTCTCTGCCAAGAGCATCCTTCATCTGCAGGTCGATCTTCGGACCGTAGAAGGCGCCGTCACCCTCGTTGATCTCGTAGTTGCCCTCGCCGTATTTCTTGTTCAGGAAGTTCTTGAGGGCTTCCTCTGCCCGGTTCCAAACCTCGATGTCGCCCATGAAATCATCCGGGCGGGTGGAAAGCTCGACACGGTAGGTCACGCCGAAGGTCTTATAGATCTGATCGGCGATCTCGATGATATCCTTGATCTCGTCCTCGATCTGTGCCTCGGTGACAAAGGTATGGTCATCGTCCTGACGGAAGGCCTGTACACGGAACAGACCGTTAAGCTGTCCGGATTTCTCCTTCCTGTGGACCATATCCAGCTCGTTGTAACGGATCGGAAGCTCCTTGTAGGAATGGCTGACCCTCTTGTAGGTCATCATGGCGTTCGGGCAGTTCATTGGCTTTGCTGCCATCATATCCTCTACCTTCGGCAGCTCGCCGGGGATATCTGACTGTCCGGGAATGATGAACATGTTGTTCTGATAATGTGCCCAGTGTCCGCTGATCAGCCACAGCTTGGAGCTGTTGATGACCGGTGCGGAGATCTCCTGATAGCCGTGACGTACATGGATGTCACGCCAGAAGCTGATCAGGGTCTGGTACATCTTCCAGCCTCTCGGCAGCCAGTAGGGCATACCAGGAGCTGTCTCGTTGAACATAAACAGATCCAGCTTCGGACCGAGTTTCTTGTGATCACGCTCCATAGCCTCACGGATCAGGTTCAGATGTGCCTTCAGCTCTTCCTTGTTCGGGAAGGCATAGACATAAATTCTCTGCAGGGAATCCCGCTTTTCGTCGCCTCTCCAGTAGGCGCCGGAGGCGGATTTGACCTTGAAGGCCGTACCCATAAGCTCACGGGAATTGGAGATATGCGGTCCGCGGCAGAGATCCACGAAATCCTCTCCTGTATAGTAGATAGTGATCCGCTCATCCTCAGGAAGGTCATTGATCAGCTCTGTCTTGAACTTCTGATCCTTGAACAGCTCCAGGGCCTCCGCACGGGAAAGCTCTTTTACCGTCCAGTCCTCCTTCCTCTTGATGATCTCGGTCATCTTATCTTCGATTGTCTTGTAGTCGTCCTCGGTGATCGTTCTGGGAAGGACGAAATCATAGTACAGGCCATCGGCGATCTGCGGTCCGATCGCATACTGCACGTTTTCTTTTCCAAAGATCTCGATGATCGCCTTTGCCAGCACGTGTGCCAGAGAATGTCTGTAAACCGTCAGAAACTCTTCTCTCTCCATTAGAAACTTTCCTCCTTAAATGAACCTGCTACCGGCAGATTTCTGTATATTCCGGCATGAACACAATCGTCCATACCGCGAATAAATATTATAACAGAAAGGTTTCCTGTTATCAATCGTTTGTGCCGCCGGATCTGTGGAGCTTCCGGTAACGCAGGGGACTGACCCCGACACGCGCAGCAAAAACCCGGGAAAAGGAATGCAGGGTATAGCCGGTCAGCTCACTGATCCGCTCAACAGACAGGCTGGTATTGATCAGCATATCCTTGGCCTTCATCAGACGGTACTGGATGATGTATTCTTTGAGCGTGATCCCAAGCACCTCCCGGAAAATATAAAAGAGCTGTGTCTTGCTCACAAAAAACCGCTCCGCCACATCATCTAGGGTGATTTCCTGATCAAAATGCTGCCGGACATATTCACAAATGTCAAAGACCATCCGGCTGTGCTCCGAGGAGAGCGCCGTACCTTCACCTGGCAGACATCTCTGGCGGATCTCACTGATGTGCAGCAGCAGCTCGCCAAGCAGCAGCCGCTGTTCCATCTCCAGAAAGTCCGGATGCCGCATCGCCATAGGGGGTCCCTGCATTTCAGCCGTACCCTCTGTGCGCTCTCCTGCCAGGCCCTCTGATCTTTCTCCTGCTGTATCCTCCACATTGCCGCAGGCCAGCCGCCTGGCGATGGCATAGATCTCCCGGCGCATATCTCCCGGTATATCCATGACCCTGGGCTCGTCAGTGGGATTCATCAGAAAACACTCCAGCAGGTTGACCCTTGAAGTGGACAGACCATCGACAAATTCCGGGGAGAAATAGATGACGAACCTGCGGCAGGTTCCGCTGCCCTTCCTGGATACGAGATAGTGCAGATTCATAGAGCTGATCAGGAGGATGCTCCCAAAGGGGATCGGCAGCTCCCGGCTCTCTGTACGGCAGTACATGTTGTCGGAAAGGGGTATCACGATCTCCATCTGCCGGTGCAGATGAAACCTCTTCTTCTCCGTCTCTTCGGTGTTCTTATATTTTGCAGAAAAGGCTTCCGGAAGCTGCTCACGGTAGACTGCATATTTTTCCTTCATCTTTTTCCTCCTGCATCTGTGAAGGCCACCTGCATCCCCCTGGCGGGATGGCAGAGCCTTCCACTGCTCAGGTCTGAGGCATAAGCGCCGCTGCTTAAAGCCACATATACTTTATCCTGCATACCTTCTCCTCAGGCAGCGTGCAACTGCAAACATGGCTGCTTCGCCGGACCCGACGGAGCAGCCATTGCGTTACGTTTATTGATGCTCACCGCCTGATACGGCGGGCGCTATCTGCCTTGATATTTGTCTGCCTGTATCAGCAGTCCTCTCCCCTGGGATCTGTCTCGGGCTCACCCATCCAGGCTGCGACACAGACACCCACATGGACCATGCCCTTCAGGTCGATGTCATGCCGGTCGGTCCTTCTGACCTCAAATCTGGGCATGCCGATGATCTGGATATCCTTTTCGACCGTGTTCGGATAGATCACCTCATCCATCTTGTTCATATCCGGCTGGGACATATTTACTGCGGACAGTCCGTCCAGCTCAGCAAAGGCCTTCATCAGATGATCACCGTGACCGCAGAAGTGAACGGCACCGCCGCCAAAGGCATTCAGGATCTTCTGGTCCGCTTCCTGGAAGAAGTCCTCATACATATTTGCAGAGATGTTGCAGGTGGAATCCTCGCGGATCATGACGCCGCCGCGGTAGATCAGACCGTAATCGAAGGCAAAATCATTGCCGCAGTATGGGAACTCTTCCTTGTACATCTGCAGGTAGCGGATAAAGGTATCGGTAACCACATCGATGAAGTCGAGGATCGCATCCTCCTCCTCATACACCAGCGTATAGAACTCGCTGCCCACGATCGCCTCAGAGATGGAGCAGGGGCCCTGGGTATCCGGCTGGTAGATGTGCATATACTTCTTCAGCTTCGGATAACCTTCCAGAAGCTTCTCAAAATGATGGCCTGCGTCGATGCTCTTCTGGCCGAGTCCTGAGCGGACATCCGGCTTGATCCCGTTCTGAAAATCCTCTGTGATCCGGATGACATCGTCCCACTCCAGGTGCAGCGGTCCCGGCAGGGAATTCTGCTCGGCGGGAAGCATCTTGATCTCGCAGCCAAACATGCTGGGGATCAGGCCGGTACCAAAGCTGGCACGGGCAGAAAGAAGCTCACCCTTTCCCTCCGTCAGAATGTCATTGCAGCGGATTAGCTGCTTGTACAGCATATAGTCATAATTGTCGATCGTATCATTGTAAAGCACATCCGGCCACTCAAGGCTGCTGGGGGCAGGCTTTCTGGAAGGTTTGAAATAACTCCGGTCATTCATCTCCCTCCGGACAAAACGGTAATAATCCGCCAGGAGCTGCTCCTCCTGTGCCTCATCCAGACGATTCTCAAGATCCTCAAGATACTGATGTACATTGATCTCCATTGCTTTTATCCTTTCCTTCGGTCATTCCTTATGGCCAAACAAGCTGTCATTTGATGAGGTCAGTATAATTCATCAAGCATCAATTGTTTTGTCATTACTTTATCATTTTTTATCCGATCATTCAAATCTTAATTAAAAAAGGATCCTCGGCCGAAGCGTTGGATCCTTTTTTTCCTGAGAAGTCGAAGGAGCTGCCGCACAAAACAGAGCTGTTTCGTGCATAAACATTCTGAAGGGAACAGACCTCAGCCGGTTCTTGGAGGAATCTATTTATAGATTCCGACTTAGAACCGCTGCGCGAGGACAGAGCGAGAGCGTTTCCCGAAAGAATGCTTATGCACGAAAGATCTGGTGCGGCAGCTCCTATTTCATCTCAGGATTCGTAAAGCAATCTTCCTGCGCATCAAACGCAGAACAGATATTTCAGATGGCGGTCGGTGTGGTGCTCCAGGAAGCCGTAATATTTCTCCTCCTCACGGGCAAGAAGCTCGTAGAGCGGTCTCTTGAACCATCCCTGATCCAGGAGGACACCGTAGGAGATATGCAGGAGCTGTCTGGACTCCGGCTTGTCTACCAGCTCGGGCAGATACAGGTTGCTGAGCAGCTCGACCGGCGGGATCTTTTTGATGTCGGCGGTGACGTGGTAGTACTTTGAGGACTCGCCATACATCGCCAGGCTGTAGTCTACGGCACGGCGGAAGAGCTGGGGATCCTCGTAGGATACGAGCCGGACAGCCTCCAGCCAGTGGGTGCCGGCGGTCTTGACGTGCATCTTCTTTCCTGTGATGCCGGCAAAGGCCGTGTAGACGGTGAATTTATCCGATCCGGAATGCAGGCTCAGCTTGTAGCCGAAATGCTCGGCGATCTCCTGATGGATTCTGACCTCATCGGCAAATGCGCGCAGGTCGCCTACATAGTCCAGTGCCTTCTCGAATTCACCGGTAAAGTGCGGCGCCACGCTGGTGCAGCTTACGCCGTGTCCATATAACTCGTTTGTGATGAAGAAGTGCTGCTTCGGGGAGGTGATGCCCGGCGTCTCATCGATGGAGAGCTCGAAATCGCAGTTTCCGCCGCAGGCCTCCTGCATGAAGGCGAAGCACTCTTCAGCGTGAGTCAGCACATCGTGGAAGGCTGCCACACAGCGCATCAGATCTTCTCTGGAGAACGCGCCGACCATCGGCTGTTCGCGGTCCAGATAATCTGCCTCATATTTTGCGCGGCACTCGGCAGGAACAGCTGCGTAGGCTGCCTCGACCTCTGCCATATCTGCGACGATGAATTCATCGTGCAGCTTCTCGGAGCAGTCAAGGGTGATCATACTGCAGCCGGCCTTAATGGCCATGCCGATCTCTTCTTTTGTCTTCAGATGGTCGCCGTCAGCGCCGTACCCGTCGGTGTAGCCTTCCTCCAGAACAGCAAAGGTCGCTGCTGCGATCACATCGTCAAAGGTCCGGTTCGTCAGGGTAAGCTCACGGATCGACTGCTGGGCAAGCACCGGGAATGCATTGTATTTCCGGATGGCACGCAGCTGGCCAGGGCCGGCATTGCCAAGACGGTCACCCAGTCCGATCGAGGTGTCGCCCTTGATCCGTACCGGTTTTGTGAAGGGAAGCAGTGCATGCAGTGCCTTTGCGTTTGCAGGCACAAGCTCGCAAAGAAGGATGTCATCGCAGCGGATCCCGTCGAACATATCCGTCCTGCCGATGGCAGCGATGCGTTTTCCTTCTCCTGTCATTACGACCGCGACTGCAGTTTCCTCCGCACTGAACACGGATGCAGGATACAGTTTAAATCCCTTGCTCTCGATCGATGCGCGCAGCTGCTCTTCCAGCTGTCTGTTCATATTCTCTGCCATTGTGATATCCTCCTGTTTTTATTTCTGTTCCAGATCAAATCCAAAATAACGTACTGCATTGTTGTAGCTGATACCCTTGATGATCCTGGCGAGGGCCACCTCGTCGTCCGGGTACTCCCCGTTGTCGACCCAGCCGCCGATCAGCTCACAGGCGATGCGGCGGAAATACTCATGACGGGTATAGGACAGGAAGCTCCGGGAATCGGTCAGCATGCCGATAAAGTTTCCAAGCAGGCCAAGGTTTGCCAGAGAGGTCATCTGCTCTGTCATGCCGGTCTTGTGATCGTTGAACCACCATGCGCTGCCCTGCTGGATCTTTGCGATCGCGCTGCTGTCCTGGAAGCAGCCCAGGATCGTGCCGATGGAGGCATTGTCGTTAGGGTTTAAGGAGTACAGGATCGTCTTTGGCAGCTCATCTGCAGCGATCAGAGCATTCAAGAAGTCCGCCATCTCACTGCTCGGCGCATAATTGTTGATGCAGTCAAAGCCGGTATCGGCACCGAGTTTTTCGTACATCAGCCGGTTGTTGTCACGCTTGCAGCCATAGTGCAGCTGCATGACCCAGCCGCGGCGGTGATACTCTCTGCCCACAGCCTGCATAAATGCGGTCTTGAAGATCAGCTCCTCTTCCCTGGTAACAGCCTCGCCGGACAGGCGTTTTGCATAGATCGCCTCGACGCATTCATCGGATGCCGGATGGTACATCACATACTCAAGCGCGTGATCGGAAACGCGGCAGCCCCTCGCCGCAAAGTAATCCATGCGGACACACAGGGCCTCCTTCAGGGCCCGGAAGCTGTCGATCTTCACACCGGATACGCTTTCCAGGCGGGCGATGTAGTCCAGATACTCCGGCTTCTCCAGGTTCATGGCCTTGTCCGGTCTCCATGCAGGCAGTACCTGCACATCGAAGGTATCGTCCGCTGCGATCTTTTCATGATACTCCAGGGTATCGACCGGATCGTCGGTGGTGCAGATCAGGGTGACGCCGGAGCGTTTAATCAGACCGCGGACGGTCATGTCGTCCTGCTGAAGCTTTTCATTGCACAGGTTCCAGACCTCCTCAGCGGTCCTGCCGTTCAGGATTCCCTCATAGCCAAAGTACCGGCGAAGCTCCAGATGGCTCCAGTGGTACAGGGGGTTGCCGATGGCCAGCTCCAGGGTCTCTGCCCATTTCTGGAATTTCTCCCGGTCGGTGGCGTCGCCGGTGATGTACCGCTCATCCACGCCGTTGGAACGCATCTGGCGCCATTTGTAATGGTCGCCGCCCAGCCATACCTGGGTGATATTCTCAAATTTCCGATCCTCCCAGATCTCTTTCGGGTCAATATGGCAGTGATAGTCGAGGACAGGCATCTTCTCTGCGTAGTTGTGGTACAGCTTCTGCGCACTCTCTGTGGACAGAAGGAAGTCGGCATCTAAGAATGGTTTCATGTCTAGCTCCTTTATTTAAAAACTATTTCAGCGTTTACTTTACATCATCAAGGATCTTCCTGACAACCGGTGTGATCTCCTCACCAAATCTGGCCTGGCCCTGTGCAGACATATGCAGCGCATCGATCAGGCTGACCTCCACCGCATCGGAGGGCTCCCAGTAAAAGACGCCCTTTTCCTCTGCCAGCGCCCGGTACAGCGGCCGAAGGGCAGCAGCCCGGCCGGCAGCAGCCTCATAGCCATACATCTCGGCATATTCACTGTAGCGCATCTCCGGCAGGATCGGCAGCGGACCGACCAGAAGGATCCGGCCGCCATAGGGGGCGAGCTCCTCTTTTGCCGTGTCGATCATCCGTCCCATGGAAGCTGCAATGCTCTCCGGTGTTGTCGGAAAGATCGCCTTCACATCGTTCGTGCCCAGCATCAGGATCAACAGGTCAGCCGGCACATGGCTGCGCAGGCACGGCACCAGATAGGTCATGCCGTTGCGGCCGATGGTTTCCGGATCCTCCTGGTCGATGGTCCGGCCGTTCAGGCCCTCTTCAATCACCTGGAAGTCCGGTCCGAGATTCCGCCGCAGCACACAAGGCCAGCGGACCTCTTCCGGCTGGCGCAGCCCCGTCCCCGGGGTATGGCCATACGTGTTGGAATCACCAAAGCAAATGATCCTTTTCATCTCTTATCTCCTGTTATCTATCTCATTTTCGTTATCGAGTTTCAAAATATAGCAGTTATTTATTTAAACATGCCCCGCAGCCCACTTTACGCTTCCTCCGGCTGCCTGTCCAGAAGCTATGCCAATAAGTAGTATGTCTGATTCGTTCTCCGACGGGGATCCCGCCGATGCCAAAACATCCTTCCAGCACGCTTTCCGGGCTATGCCCGGTGCATATTACTCATGCTCCAGCGGATCGAAAAACGTACGCAGAAACGCAGACTGGACATAGGCGCAGAGGGCAAACCCAAGAAGCAGCCAGAAAAAGACCATCCAGATCATGGTCAGGTCCGACCAGAAGGTAAGCACCGCAAGGCCGCTCAGCACAGCCAGCGCCACGATCGTATAGATGGGATGCATGGCCGCCAGCTTTCCTGCATTCACCACAGCCGTAAACAGCGTATCGGTAAACCGGGCGATATACGGGAACAAAAACAGCAGGCAGGAAGCGATCAGGATCGCCAGTACGCAGATCACAATAAGCAGAACATTCTGAAGCAGTCCGGCCCCCTCCATGCGCTGGGTCATCAGCAGATCAAAATACAGGGCCGCAGCCAGAAATGCTGCTCCAAGAAAAGCGCCGGCGCCCTGCTTCAGGTTTGCCCGCCAGCTGTCCCAGTAGCTGCCCACGACCGCACCTTCTTCATTTCGCACCATCTTGAGAGCCACGGAAAACAGTGCTGTGAGGGCCGCGCCTATGGTGATCACCGGAATGCAGCTGATCAGGAAACAAAGGTTGAGCAGGATCAGATCCATCACCTTTGTCAGAAACCGCATGACCGGCGCATCCGGATCGAACCAGTTCCTCATGCTTCCTTCTCCCAGGCAGAGCGTACCATGCGGATCACTTCTTCCGCCATCGGCTCATTTACACTGTTTGACATATCCAGATTTTCAATGATCAGCACCACTGCTCCCTCGCCGAGAAGAATGGCGTGGCGCTCACCCTTTTCCACAAGCACCAGCTCATCCTTCTTCAGATGGCAGATCTGACAGTCCTCCGGCTCCTTTCCTTCCCGGGAAAGTGCCAGCCATGCCCTGCCCTCCAGGAGCACAAAGGCTTCCTCGGAATCCATGTGCCGGCCCCATTGCCGAAAGGCAGACAGACCATTGACATCCTCACAAAAGGAATGCAGCGCGATCCGCCATTCTCCACTGTTGTGAAGTACGTCAAATCCGCTGCCTGAAAGGTTTACATTTTTCATCTTACTTCTCCATGAAAGTGTGCAGGCCACGGCAATGCGTCCTGCACACCATTTGGTTTCTTCTAAGTCACCTTAAATGACGTGATCTCTGCCGGTCAGATGCGGATATCGCGGCATGCTTCCAGGAAATACCGGATCTGCTCGTCCGGCATGTTGCTGTCGATGCCGACGCAGGATACGGAGATCAGGCCGCCATCCTCCTGCCCGAACTTAACCAGATCTGCTACCTCCTCGCGGATCTCTTCCCGGGAGGCCTTCGCCAGCCGCACCGGACTGTATCTGGCGTTAAAGAATACGCCCGGCAGCTTTTCTCTGACCGTTTTGATATCGGAAAAAGCGCCGACCTCAGCAAATTCCAGTCCGCGGATCTTTGCATATCCATCCGCCACGTGCTCCATGCTTCTGCCGCAGTGGTGCACACCGAAATGTGGGAATGCATCCGCCAGCTGCTGGTCAAATGCCAGCAGGTGCTCCTCATACAGCTTGTTGGAGACCATCTCAACGGAACAGTTGGAAGTCAGATACACCTCCGGCCTGGTCTGCCGCACGATGGCCGTCACGCCGCCGGAAATGTCGTCTGAGAGAGCATAATACCGCTTTCCTACCGCGATCTGAAGATCTGTGATCTTCTGCAGCAGCTCATCCACCTCATCCGGGGCAGAATAATAGGCCGTCATCACATCCTGGCCCATAATGTCCATCGCAATATTCTGCACACCCTGCAGGTTCACATAGGTCTCCACATGCCCGTAATGGCTAAGGAGATAATCGATCTGCTTCTGGGTGCGTGCCCAGACCTCGCTGCTGTCCAGATCCGGAACCTGTACATCCTCGATCTCGTCCTCATCCAGATGCAGGCAGACGACCTGCGGGGAATTGTCCGGCTCATAGATGATCCCGCAGCCAAACAGCTCGGATTCCAGATATCCGGCAGCCAGCAGATCAGTGCCGAGGAGCGGACGCCGCTCCGGCTCTTTTTCGCCGATCCCAAGATCGCCGAAATGCTCATACAAGGTCTTGCGCATCCGGACATCACAGTCCATGCGGTATTCCGGATCGTCAAAGAAATCCTGGATAAAATCCACCCCGGCATAGCGGTGCCACCAGCTGGGATGGAACGTAATATCATATTTCATCGGGTCGCGCTCTCCATTTCATGAAGCATATCGTACAGCTTTTCCTGCTCTTCGGGTGTCTTGCAGTAGGTAACGCAGATCAGCTTCTGTTTTGGCTTCCAGAGCTTCTGGAAGGCATCGAAGGCATGCTCGGCATCGCCGACCGCGCGGGCGTTCAGAATGACGCCGCTTCCGGCAAAGGCCTCGCCGAAATCCTCCGGATTGTTCGGTTTGGGATCCGTCTCGATGGTAAACGCGCCGTCCGCTGCCCGGATATTCCGGTAGGTCAGGACCATGTGGATCTTCTGGGCCCACACGCCGCAGGAATGATAGACAAAACCGTCAAAGGCGTCGCCGATCCGCTCGTCATACGCCTTGAACAGATCGTTGTAGGTCGGCTCGCTGACCATGATCGACTCATCATCGCTCAGCCCGACGCCGTGGAAGACCCGGCTGCTGGCAAACCCGTGTCCTGGTTTCGCCAGAGCGCCGCCGATCAGTTTTTCCTGCTCCTTCATAAAATCGATCAGAAGATCCGTACAGATAGATGCCGCCTCATCAAGGGCATCCGGATCCTCATATATTTCTTCGAACATCGCGGTGACAGGGAGCAGATAGGTCAGCATGTTCATCGGCGACTGCAGATCGCTGAAGGAGACCGGTACCTTGCCCTTTGTCTTATCCATGAAGTATTCGATCATTTCCAGATTATATTTTCCCTCAGGCGTCTCGGCGATCGGCACACAGTTGCCTGCCTTATACGCGTCCACGATCGCCTGGGCGGAATCAAATTTCGCATGGACACTGGGTGCCTGCTCCGGAAGCCAGATGTACCGGCTTCCAAAGCATGAAGCAATATACCCGATGCCATACCACGGTTCCAGAAAGTTGGCAATATCTGCCTTGTACGCCATACTGCTCTTCAAAGCGCCAAGCTGAAGAGCCAGTGATTCCCGGTAATCCCTGCATTTGTCATAAAATACGCCGTTTGCCCTCACTCTGCGGTAGACAAGAAGGCCCTGGTCCGCATCCACAAATGCACGGTTTCTGTCCAGAAGCTCCGCTTCATAGTCTGCATAGGCATCCAGATCGAACTTTTCGGGTTCGACCGGCACAACCTCGGTTCCCTGTGAATCTCTCAGTGTAGTGTCGAACTTGACTTCTTTCATTTGCCAGCCTTTCTGTGTATGTCTTATCTCTCATTTTGGCGGGGTGCCCCGCCTCCGGAACTGCTTTCCGGACGCTGTCTCGGGAACGATTATCCTGATGTAATTTCTCTGATGCGATAACTCTAAAATATTATCCCTTGACCGCACCGGCCATGATACCCCTGACGAAGTACTTCTGCATGCTCAGGAAAATGATCATGACAGGGATCAGGGAAAGTGTGATCGTGGCCGTCAGTGTGCCGTACTGCCAGGCTGTTGCCTCGTCCCGAAGGAAAGTAATACCGACAGCCAGTGTCTGTGCCTTTTTGGTGATGGACAGTGTTCTTGCGTAGGTAAACTCACCCCATACAGAGATGAAGGTCATGATAATTACGGTCGCGATGCCGGGCTTTACGATAGGAAGCATGACCTTTGAGAAGGTCTGCCACTGATTGGTTCCGTCAATTCGCGCGGCCTCCATCATCTCGTTCGGTACGCCGTTGAACTGACCTCGCATGATGAACACGGACATCGGCAGGTTTGTGGCGATGTAGGGCAGGATCAGACCGATTCTGGTATCGATCAGATCCAACCTGGAGTTCATGATATAGATCGGGATCAGATAGATGACGTACGGCAGGGTGATGATCAGAAGAACAAATCCGAGGAACAGATCTCTGCCCGGATATTTGAACTTCGAGAAGGAATACCCCAGGGTAGCCGCGAAAAGGACATTAAACAGCACGCTCCAGAAGGATACGATGACCGAGTTCGTAAAGTAATTGAAGAATGCGTTCAGTCTGGAGAAGATGCCGGTATAATGGCCAAAGTACCAGTTCCGCGGGAAGACCTGCAGGACGTTGGTATAGATCTCGTCATTGGGCTTGAAGGATGTCAGCAGTGTCCACAGGAACGGGACGACCCAGATAAACGCTGCGATAGCAAGGATAATGCCGATGATCACGCGCGAGATCTTGATATGATGTTTATTTTCACGCATTTGCGGCACCTCCCTCCTTCTGTGCTTTCAGTTTTGCTTTTCTTCTCTTCTTCACCTCATCGACGTCCTTATCCCGGTTCATGTACATATTGATCGCGGAGAGGACAAGAATGATGATGCCCATGAAGTAGCCGATTGCGGAGGCATAACCCATCTCGTACAGCTTGAACGCGTTCTGCCAGGTGTACTGATAAAGAACCAGCGTCGCCGTGCCGGGGCCGCCGTTTGTCATGACGAAGGGCTGCTCGAAGACCTTGACCGACTGAATGATCGCCCAGAGACCGCAGATAACAAAGCTCTCCTTCAGGTTGGGAAGGATAACGTAGAAGATCCGCTGGAGCGGGTTGGCGCCGTCGATCCTGGCCGACTCGATGATATCGCCTGGTATAGCTGCCAGGCCGGCCATAAAGAGAATGACAAGCATTCCCATGTTTTTCCAAAGGGAAACGACGATGATACTGACCATCGCCCATTTTGCTTCACCCAGCCAGTTGTGGGTCAGTCCCGGCAGATGCAGCACCTGGGACAGGAAGGAGTTCAGCAGACCATACTGGCTGTTGAAGATCCACTGGAAAATGATACCCGTCAGGGAAAGGGGTACGACCATGGCCATAAAAATGCAGGTCCGGTAGATGGGGGAGCCCTTGACTGCCTGATCCAGAAGGAGTGCGAGGATCAGGGAGATGATCATCAGCCCCGGGAAGAAGCCTGCGGAAAAGACCGCGGTATTCTTCAGGGATGTGACGAAATAGGGATCCTTGAACATCTGGGTATAATTGTATAAGCCTTCAAAGATCGGTTTCGGATCAAAAGCGAAATTATACCGGCAGAGGCTCAGGTAAAAGGACCGGACCAGCGGGTATCCCATGTATACGATGCAGAACAGCATGCCGGGAAAGGCAAAGGCGTAGCCTGCCAGCATGCTTCTGGTCCTGAACTTCATGTTTTTCATGCAACGGTTCCTCCTCATTGCCATAGAGGATGGCAGTCAGCACAGCCAACTGGGATCTCTCTTTTTACAGACAGCCCGGAGGTTGCCCCCCGGGCTGTCTTTTCAGCTAAATATTCCGGGAACACAAAGATGCTCCCATTTTTATGTCTGCTGCAGATCAGCTGCCTGCAGCAGTGCTCCTTCTAATATGACGATCAGCCCATTCCGTTGGAAAGATCCATGGTGCTGATGTACTGGGTCATGTTGTTTGCGAAATCATCAACAGAGCTGCTGCCGGACAGGAAGTTCTGCATCTCGGTCTGGATCTGCATATCGATCTTCGGGCCATCCTTGTACAGCGGAGCGGTGATAGCGTTCTCAACGAAGGACAGGCAGACATCCCAGTAGGGATTCTCAAGGTTCTCATAGTGAGCCTTCATCGGAGACATCTTACCGTAGGTATTGATAGCGCCCTGCTGGAAGGAATCCTTCAGAAGCTCTTCCTTGATGAACTGGATTGCCAGCTCCTGATTCGGGGAAACAGTCGGAACAACGATGCCGTGGATGTAAACCAGAGATCCGTTTTCAGCAGTTCCGGGAACAGGCATAAGGCCTACGTTCTCCTCGCCAAGGACATCGGCTGCGGAAGCCTCGATCCAGCGGGAAGCCGGAGCAATGTGCATAGCCAGAGTGCCGGACTTGAACTGTGTACGGTTTGCGTCCATGTCGTTGAATACATCAGTGGTGGTGTAGCCGTCCTCGATCAGCTTTCTCCATACGCTGAGCATCTCTTTGATGTTGTCATCATCGAAATCAAGGGTAGTGCCGTCATCGCCGTAGATGTTGCCGTCAAGACCGTTGGAGCATGCCTCGTAGGTGTAGAGCATCATGTTTGCGCCCCAGTCAATGCCGATACCGGTCTGGCCGTCCTTGGTCAGAGCCTTTGCATACTCATAAACATCATCCCAGGTCTCCGGAGCCTTTGCCTCGCCGTTCTCATCCAGCAGGCCGGCCTCTTTGAACATAGCCTTGTTGTAGACGATACCAACAACCTCGCCTACCAGCGGGATCATGAACTGATGGCCGTCAACATTACCGTTCTCAAGGAATGCCTCGTAGAAGTTGTCCCGAGCGAAATCGCCGTTGAAGAAGTTCTCCTCGGTGAAGTCGATGACATAGCCGTTTGCGATGTACGGTACAGTCTGGGAACGGTCGCCGCCGATAGCGATATCACAGCTGGTCTTTCCCTGAGACCACTCCAGCATGGAGGATGTAACGTCAACGTTGTCGACCTGGTTGTAAGTAACAGTAACACCGGGATGGTTAGCTTCGAAGCTGGCCTTTGCGCCCTCGAAATCATACTTGCCCATCATCCATGCCTGGACGGTGACGCGAAGCTCTGTGCTTTCAGCAGCAGGAGCGGCCTCCTCTGCTGCAGGTGCAGCTTCCTCTGCTGCAGGTGCAGCTTCCTCTGCTGCGGGAGCGCTGGATGCAGCGGCTTCTGCTGCCGGAGCGCTGGATGCAGCGGGCTCGGAAGAGCCGCCGCAGGCTGCCAGTGACATGCCCATAGCTGCTGTCAGAGCCAGTGCCAGTACCTTCTTAACTGTCTGTTTTTTCATAAGTACCTCCTTCATTTTATGAAATGGTGTTTATCTTAAAAATCCCTCCGTCGGGGATTCTTAATTCCTTTTGTTCTGGTGTTCACTGCCTAATCCAGGAAGTATTTGCAGTTCTTCGCGGTGACGATGCTCAGTCTTCCCAGGATCTTGACCTCACTGTCCGACTTGTAATCGGAAAAGCTGTCATACAGAAGGCGGATCGCTTTCTCGCCGTGCTCCAGATGAGACTGATAGATCGAAGCCTTCAGGATGCCGCTGTCAAAATATGGAACCAGTTCCGGATAAACATCCGTGCCGATCAGCGTCGGTCTCTTTTCCTTTGGCAGCGTCTCCAGCAGCCGGCAGGTCCACATCGTCCCCCTTGCGCAGGAAGCAATGATCCCGCAGCAGGCACCGTTTTTCAGTAAGCTGTCAAGCGTTTTCCAGCCTTCCTCCTCCTGGTAGCCGTCGATCTCCAGGATTTCCTTGTCCGGAGAGAGTGCTGCCGTATCCTTTCTGACAGTCTCTGCATACCGCCGGTAGCTGCTCCGCTTCTGCGGACCGTTAACCAGGACCAGAGGTCCGGGCTTTGCCAGGGAATACCGTCCCAGAAGGTCGACCGCGATCGCGGCCATGTCTTCGCTGGAGGTCTCCACGCTGCAGGTCAGTCCTTCGATATCAGCGCTCCGGTCGACCAGAGCCACCCTGACTCCCCGCCGGATAAAGCGCTGGATCCACAGCCGGGAATCCTGGTCATCGCAGATGGTGATAAGGCCGTCCAGATTCTCGTCCGCCTCGTCATACAGACGCTCCAGTGCCGAAGAGATCTCGCTGACGCCTCTGTCTGTCTTTACATACCGGAACTGGATGCGGCTGTTGCCCAGATTCCGGACGCCCTGCCGGATCCCCTTCCAGAGTCCCTGGTAATAATACTTTTCCGGTCCGGCCGCATCCGGCAGAAGGATCGTGACATGCAGCTCCTTCCTCCTGAGCAGGGAGGCTGTCGGATCGATCCGGTAATTGGACCGCCGCGCCTCGGCAAGGACCTTCTCCCGAAGCACCTCGCTGACCCCGTCAACACCATAAAGGACGCGATGCACCGTCGCTACGGACGTTCCTGTTCTGCTTGCTATATCCTTTATCGTGACTCTCTTGGCCATTCGGTATCCTTGCTATCCGCGCTCCCTTAAGCCGGATTGAATGATATGCTAAAAACGTAATTGTAAACGTTTTCTAAAATCTGTCTATATTATCCTCTCTTTTGTGTTTTCAGTCAATAACGTATGTACTTTTCTCTGTTTCCCGCAGATTCGAATGTCTTTTTTTGTGCACAATATACAATGAATGAGAAATTAAGCATAAAATAAAAAAGGGCCTGCCGCTCTTCACGGCAGGTCCTCTGCGTTATGATTTATAGTCCGAATGTCCAGGTCTTTCTCCGCCCTCTGCTGCGGCTCAGGCCGGATTTTCCTTTGCGGGTGAATTTCCGGTTTTCTTTGCCTCGTTAAACCGCATGCTGATGGCGACGCCAGCCGTGATCACGATGCCGCCGATGACGGTCTGGATAGACGGGATCTCCCCCATAAACAGGAAGGCCAGGATCGCGGCAAACACCGGTCCCATCATCTTGATTGTGGATACAAAGGATGCCCGCTCGTATTTCAGGCCCCAGTTGAACAGGCTGTGGCCGAGCAGGGAGACGCAGATGGTCATACCCACGGCAAGGAGGATGTTCCGCATCCCCAGACCGACGATCTGGGTCCGCTGCACGAGGGCCACGATGAGCATGGCCACCCCGGCAAAAAAGTAGGCGATCCAGGTAAAGACGGTCGTTGACATGTTCTGCCGGCAGCGCTTGCCGATCAAGGTATAGCAGGCACAGCACACGGCACAGCCAAGAGCGACCAGATCTCCCTTAAAGCTGTTCTGTCCGGAATCGCCGAGCGCAATGATCACGATACCCACAAAGGCAATAAGGATACTGATAACCTGCCAGCGGGGCAGCTTCTGCTTCTGCCAGAGGACCTCAAACAGGGCCACAAAGAAGACCTCCGTCTCGGTCAGGATCGCTGCCGAAGCCACGCTGGTCAGCTTGACGCTCTCAAAATACAGGATGACCTGGATGCCAAAAGCAAATCCCCCGATCACCGACAGCAGGATCTCATCTTTTTTCAGGCCGCGCACCTCATCCCGGTGAGCCGTCAGCGCCATCGGCGTGAGGATCAGTGTCGAGATGATCATCCGGTAAAGTGCCAGTACGGCTGATGTGGTCGTCGAAGCCCGCACAAAAATCGCCGATGAGGCCGCGCCGATCGAACCAATGATGATTACCAGCTTTGTCAGCATACTGTTCATAAAATCCCCCTCCCGGCCGGCTCTGTCCGAATTCTTCTCATGCACAGTCTGATTCGCCGTGTCTGTTCTAAAGACCGGTCCTGATCATTTTTTTACAGTTTTCTTCTATTTTCACCAAATCTATGATAAAACTTATTTTAGATAAAGAAAGGAATCCAGATCTGATGAGCACCGAGAGCAACACCGCAGCTGAAAACATCCGCACCCTGAACGATGAGATAACAGGCCTTCTTGAAAAAAAGATCCGCCTGATGCGCCCGGAGGCCGATCCGGAAGCCTTTGTCCGCTATAGCAAATCCTTCAAAGGTGTCCGCAGTCCTATCTCCCACCCCAGAGTCGTCTACCAGGGCGTTTCCGGGGCCTTCAGCGAGATGGCTTCCCTCGACTTTTTCGGGCGGGATGCCGCCATCACCGGTCTTCCGAACTTTGAGGAAAACTTTCTGGCCTTAAAGGAGGGCCGGGCAGACTATGCTGTCCTTCCCATCGAGAATTCCACGACCGGGGCGATCCGGCAGGTCTACGACCTGCTCACCCAGTATGAGTGCTATATCGTCGGCGAGACCTCTGTCCGCGTCGTTCATAACCTGGCCGTACTTCCTGGAACCAGACTGGAGGATATCCATACGGTCTACTCCCATGAGCAGGCCTTGTTCCAGAGCGAGCCGTTTCTCTCCGGCCATCCGGACTGGAGCCGGATCGCCAAAGCGGACACTGCCGGCAGCGCCAAGATCGTCGCTGAGGGCGGAGATCCGCATATCGCGGCCATCTGCTCCGTACGTGCAGCAGAGCTTTACGGTCTGGAGATCCTCGTGCCGGCCGTCAACCGCTCCACCAGCAATACGACCCGCTTTGTCGTGATCTCTCCCGTTCCCGAGCTTCGTGAGGGACGAGATAAGATCTGCATCTCCCTGACCACAGCACATGAGTCCGGCTCCCTGCAGGAGGTCCTGACGATCTTCTCCGTGCATGGTCTGAACCTGGTCCGTCTGGAATCCAGACCCGTACCCGACCGAAACTGGGAATACATGTTTTTCATTGAGTTCACCGGTGACCTGACCGCTCCCGGCATGCGCGACGTTCTGCGGGATCTCACCGTACTGGCAGGGGACCTGCGTGTGTTCGGAAACTTCCGGGAAAACCTGGATACGCAGGTCTTCTCCTGAAAACCACCGGCAAAGCGACACGTCCCCATACATCGTTAAAAAAGCGTCCTTTCCCTGGCCGTCCGCCAGCGGCAGGACGCTATTTTTTGCCGTTCTTTTTCTCTTTGTCCGATCCGTATTTTACATACCGGGGCTTTGGCGCCTCCGCTTTCGAAGCATCTCCGCGTTTTTTCTCTTCTTCCGAAGCTTTCCTGCTGTTCTTTTCCGCTTCCTTTTGTTCTGCCTTCGCCTTCAGATCCGCGTTCCTTGCTGCGCGCCGGCTCTCCAGGGCTGCCTCCAGCTCCACTGCGATCTCCTTGCCCTCCGGAACAGCCGCCTGGGCATGCCGGATCAGCGATACATTCATCACACCGAAAGCGATGCACAGCAGCATCCCAAGCCATGCCGGCATGACCGGCACAGACAGGAAAAGAGTCGCAGCGATAACGGTAAAAATCAAAAACTGGGTGCATGCCGTCAGCACCGGGATCCGATAGCGAAATCTGCCATCCTGCTCCGCCTTCACAGCATTTCTCGTAACCAGCAGCTCCACAACAAGAACGATCATGATCACCGCATAGGAGATCCAGTAGATGACCGTGCTGCGCTTCTGCGCGTCTGTGATGGCAAACACGACAATGTTAAAAAGGATGGTCAGCAGGATCCAGGTAAAATAGTACAGCTTCATCTGCTTTTCTGTGTTCATACAAAACCTCCGGCAGCTCCCGGCCCAAAAACTCACTATGGCTAATGTACAACACTTCCATCGAAAAAAAAAGAAAAAAAAGCAATTGTCCCTTTGACAACTGCAATCTTCTCCTGTATAACGGATGAATAAATATGGATGCTGTATGATTTATTTCTGATACTCACCACAGGGATGATACCATGCCTACTGAAGAAATGATCTACAGAGGACTTTCCTCTGTGCTTTACCAAATGCAGGGACTGTTTACCGCAAACGATCTGATGATCATGCTGGTGGTCCTGTTTACCGTTACCTTTCTCCCTCTCGTGCTCTGCTTTTTCCGCAAAAGGGAATCGGTCCGCTTTGTATCCATGATCGTTTTCGTCATATATCTGCTCGGCAACCTGAGCCTGACGCTCCTGAACCGTGAGGCCGTCACATGGAGCACCCTGGTCCTGAATCCGGGAAACGATCTGAAAAATGCCTTCTACCTTGATCTGGGCGTAGTCGGCCTCGTCCGGGAGCTGCTGGACCTGAATGTGCAGGGCGCTCTCTCCCAGGTCCACGTGGAAAGCTACTTCATGGCCCGGGAGGTCCTGCTGAACATCCTTCTCTACTTCCCGATGGGCTTTCTGCTCCCCTTCGTCTTCAAAAATCTGCGGGGGCACATCTTCTTTATCACGCTGATCGGCTTTCTGTGCTCTTTGGCAACAGAGCTGGCCCAGCTCTATTTCCATCTGGGAGTCTTCCAGGTGGACGACATCCTGCTCAACACCATCGGCACCCTCATCGGCGCCCTCGCCGGCGTGATCCTGACGGCGATATGGAAAATTAAGTAAGTGAGCTGTTTAGGCGCCAAGAATACTTTTGAACAAAATTCTTTTAGAAAAAAAAAGCCCGGTGCTTTGCACCGGGCCTAAATTGCTCTCTAAGAAAACTGATTACTGAATCGGGTACCAGTTGTTCTCAGACTCAGCCTGCTTAACGATCAGCGGAGCATCGGTCTCCATGAAACCGGTCTTGTCGGAAAGAACGTTCAGATCGCCGTCAAGCTCTATAGCCTGCTCGTCGCCGTAGAAGTTGCAGTGAACGTAGTAAGCGGACTTGTCAGCCTTACGGGAAACGGTAGCTACGAAGGTAGCGCCTGCATCCTCGATGGTGTACTCGGTCAGAGTGTACTCATCGTATCCAGCTTCCGGATCATACTCAGCCTCAAGATCGCCGAAATCCGGGGTAGCTGCCTCAGCTGCCTCAGCGGTCTCCTCGACTGCGGAAGAAGCTGCTGCTACGGAAGAAGCTGCTGCTGCGGAAGAAGCTGCTGCTGCGCCACTGTCAGAGCCGCCGCATCCGGCAACGATTCCGCTAACCATAACTGCGGAAAGAAGAACTGCAAGAATATTCTTTTTCATGTTTTTATCCTCCCTTGATAAAACTAAATCGCCGCGTTCTCTAAAACGCTGACCATGTACTATTATAACAGATAATGCAAGATGTGTAATGCCGTTTACGAACAAAAAATTGCAGTTTACGTCAAATTCGCACAAAAGATCCCCCTCAGATGAGGGGGATCTCCGTAGATTCTGCCATGCCTGCCGCTGGAATGTAAGTCCGGCAGTCACTTCTTTATCGCTCAGACCTCCTTGGTCTGGGAGAGGAATGCCGAGATAAGGGCGACCAGAAGGGCCACACAGCAGACCACCTCAAAGATAATGAAGCTCATGATCGTGTCGATTCCGTCAAGGCCGGCAATAACATAGCCGATCTGGTTGACCATGAGAGCTGCGCCATAAACTGCTCCAAAAGCGATCAGCGGAGCGATGATGACCGGAAGGATGCCGGTGAAATCAGCGCTGTTTGTTACTTTGTGCAGAACGGTGAAGATAACAGCAACAACAGCTGCTCCGATCAGGAAGATATAGACATTCGTCTGCTTGTACATGACCTGAGAATAAAGACCTGCTGCGACAACTGCGAGAACAGCAGCTACACAGGAAAAGTAAAAGCCTACTCCGGTAGTTTTCTTCATACTGTTCACCTCCATTAGCCTTTCTTGTAATCACTATACTTCTTCAGGCCAAGAACCGCGAACAGGAGTGTCAGCAAAGCTGCAACTGCGATCGCTGCATAGATAGCCTTCTGGTACCAGGTGAGAACCTTGTGGATCTCAGTGGTCTGGCTAACGCCATTCATGGAATTGGACTTGGCCAGGTTGTACAGCCAGAACTTGAGGTTGTACTGCATCATCTTCTGGAACTCGGTATCCTTCTCGATCTTACCCTTGCTGGCTGCCATGGTGCCGATCACAGAGGTATCGTATGCAGAAGAGGTCAGGCAGTTTCCGCCGCCGCCGATGGTGATATCACGCCAGTTCATGTAGTCTGCACCGTTGATCATATCGGTGTTGTACCAGCCGGTGTAGCCCCACTCGTTACGGGCGATGTTGATCAGAACCGGAGCGTATCCGCCGACATACTGAACGCCTGCGCGGTTGAAAGCGGTCATGATACCGGATGCATAGTTATTGCTCATGATCATCTGGAAGCAGCGAAGCTCGCCCTCACGTGCGCCCTGCTCGTTCATGAACGTGGAAACACCGGAACGGTTGGTCTCCTGATGGTTGAATGCGAAGTGCTTCGGCTCCATCATCAGGCCCTTGCTCTCGCCGCCCTGGCAGACAGCAGATCCGATATAGGAGGTCAGCACGCCATCCTCAGAATAATACTCATGGTTACGTGCGCAGTACGGAGTTCTGTGCATGTTGACGCCAGGCGCAAAGATCGAAGACTCATTTGCCCACAGAGCATCTTCGCCAAAGAGCTCGCCCTCCTGCTGTGCCAGAACCTTGTTGAAGGTGGCTGCCACGATCGGATCGGTCGGGAAGGAGGTCATTGCGTAATTTGCACACTCGTCGCTTGCTGTGGTGTAGGTTGCCTCAGAAGCACTGTCGGGGCTCCAGCGGACAGCATAGCCGGCTACCTGGTCAAAGGCAAAGCCCAGAGGCCCGTCGTTTGCATAGCATCTGGTCAGAAGGATGGAGTCGATATTCTCAACATCATCGCCGCCCTTCTCGATGAACTGGATTGCCTCGTCAAGAGTGACCTGCTCAACCAGCTGCTGCCATACCGGATCATTGATATCCGGAACACTCTCATAGTTTCCATCTGCATCAACGGTCATCATCTCAAGGATGGTCAGACCGTTGTCAGCACCCCAGGTCACGCCCTCACCGTTCTCGGTGAACTCATAGTTGGCATTTCTCAGACCGACCATCATCTCCTCGGTGGGGGTAATGGACTCAACCGGTGTCCATCCCTTGGTCCAGTCGCTTCTGGTGGTGTACTCGACAGTGCCTTCGATGTAATGGTTCAGATCCATGGTATCCAGCTGATTCTGAACGTTCACGGAATAGGTCTCAATATCGGTGGCATCCAGTGTCCAGACGACAGCATTGTCGGCTGCGATCACATCGGTATCAGCGATCTTGACAAGATTGTCCTCAGAACCGGTCTTCTTTGCCAGGACGTTGTTCAGAGCCTCGTGGGCGCCGTTGCCGATGGCAAAGTAATAGTCACCAGCCTCCAGGCTCCATGCGCCAGTGGTGCCGTCAGCCTTGACTGCTGTATTGTCATAGCTTGCGAAATAAGCAGCGTCGAAAGGAACAGTCAGGGTCTGGGAAGCGCCCGGCTCAAGGATGTCTGTCTTCTCAAAGCCGACGAGCTGGATCGCAGATTTCTCCACGCCGCCCTCGGTGTAAGGAGCCTGTACATAGAGCTGTGCAACAGACTTGCCTGCAACATCGCCGGTGTTGGTAACGGTAACGGTAGCAGTGCTCTCGCCCCCGATCTGTACATCGACAGCATCCAGGGTCTGCTCAAAGGTGGTGTAGGACAGGCCATAACCGAAGGGATAGGAAACCTCGGAAGCATAGTCCCAAGCACCGCCGGAGGTGGAACCGGCATCAGAATCTGCATTGCCCTTGCCGAGGATAGCATCCTCATAACGGGTCTCATAATACTTGTAACCGGTGTAGATGCCCTCGCCCTCAACGATATACCAGTCAGCCTTGTTCTCCTGCGTAAGCGCGTCTGCAGCACCGCTCTTGGAGTTGTTGGTGTACATGTACACACCCCAGTTCACCATAGCGGGTGAGGAAGTGGAGTTAACTGCATAAGTATCGGAGATGTGGCCGGAGGGATTTGCCTCGCCAGTCAGAACATCTGCAACGCCAAGAGCGCCGTTGATGCCCGGATGGCCAACCCAGAGGATCGCGCCGATGCCGTCATCCTTCTTCAGATCATCGATCTCCATCGGGCAGGATGTGTTCAGCAGAACGATAACCTTTGTGCTGTGAGCCTTGGCCAGCTCGATCATATCCTTCTCGTTCTGGGACAGAGCCAGCGGACGCTCGAAGCTGTCGGCCTCGTTTGCGCTGGTCATGGTGACTTCATAGTCTGCCGCCTCGGAAGAGTCTCTGGACAGGATGACCACGCCGACGGTGTTGTCTGCGGTAGCCATAACAGCATCGCTGTACTCGCTGGCCGGGATCTCACCGACATTGTAGGCAGCCGGATTCTCAAAGGTCATGCCGAAGGACGGAGTCACGCCGTGGCCAGCCTTGCGGACATAGCCGGCAACCGCCTCGCTGGCGTAGAAGTCGATCATATCCGTGTTCAGGCTCAGGCCCTTCTCGGTAAATGCCTTCTCGAAATCGTAGCAGGGCTGTCCTTCATCCTTGTTGAATGTAGCAGAGGATCCGATCATACCGCCCAGTGTGGGATAATGCGAATTCGCGCCCCAGAGGGTGATCTTGTCGGAAGCAGCGATCGGAAGCGCGCCGTTGTTCTTGAACAGAACACAGCCTTCCTCACTGATCTGCTCTGCCAGTGCATTCTTGGCCTCAATGATGTCCTTGATGCTGGCGTAGTCAGATTTGAAGTACGTGGTGTTCGGATTGTTCTCCGGATCAACATACTCTACATTGCTGGTGCCCAGACGGGTGTTCAGGAACGCAGCATTGGCGGTGGCAATGGAATTACCTCCGATCAGCAGAGCAAGAAGTGACGCAGAGATTGCAGTCAGACCACGCCATACTTTTGACGGTTTCTTGCCATTACTCATACTATAACCTCCCTTTTAGTTACAGGATACATGTGTACCCCAGTTTCAGTGAGTTTTATTTTACCACAAGGCAGTTTTTTTATTCAATATGCTGTCGCAAAATGCGATTTTTTCTTCGTCAACCGTCAGAATGACAAGATGCGAAAGATATGGTCGAAAATTTCTCCGTCATATCGTTCAGACTTTTTTCTCTCCCTTTCCGGCATCCATATCAAAAAACCGGGCATACCTGCCCGCAGGGAAAGAGCGTGCGCTCCTCCCGGCAAAACAGGTATGCCCGGAATACTTATGATTTACGATGGATTACTTGTTATTTTTGCATCTTCTGGCGATCAGGAAAGCACAGCCTGCAATGACAACTGCCATGACCGCATCAAAGATGTACAGCCAGATCTTCCAGGGCGGAAGTACCGACTTGATGACCGTCTCCTCGCTGAAGCCGTTCATGGCAGAGCTGTTGACGACGGTGTACAGGATGTCGTGGGCAGAATTCCGCAGTGCCGTCACAAGGGTCGGATTATTCTCCACACCTTCAATGTTGTAGACGGTCGTATCGGTGTTCAGCCACAGGTCGGTGCCGGCCTGCAGGCCCATGTCGATCCACATGTAACCGCTGTTTGCAGATGCATAGTCGGTAACCACGATGCCGCGGAAGCCGAACTCATTTGTCAGAACGTTGGTGATCAGACCCTTGTTGGCGCCGCACCAGATGCCGCCGATGCCGTTGAAGGCTGCCATCATACCGTGGCAGTCTGCCTCCTTGACCGCAATCTCGAAGGGAGTCAGGTACAGCTCACGAAGAGCCTGCTCGGTGACAAAGGTGGCAATGCCGTACCGGCGCTCCTCCTGGTCATTCAGGACGATATGCTTCAGATAGCAGTACAGACCCTTGCTCTGAGCGGCCTCTACCGTCTTGGCGCAGATCTTTCCTGCCAGGTAGCCGTCCTCGGAATAGTACTCAAAGTTTCTGCCGCCAAGGGGAGAACGATGGGTTCCGGAGCCCGGTGCATACCAGCCATGGACGCCGGCCTTCAGGCCGTCCTCGCCGATGCACAGACCAAAATCATAGGAAAGTTCGGTGTTCCAGGCAGCTGCCAGGACCTCCTGGTTGGGATAGCCCATGCATCCCAGGTTGCTGTGAACCAGCGTATCGGAAATTCCGGCAGGACCATCCTGGTCTCTGGATACCGGTTTGGATACGCTGACCAGCTGAGCCGTGTTCCATCCGCCGTTGCGGACCATCTCCATCATCTCGTTGACCGTCAGGCAGTCCAGGATGGCTTCCCAGCCCGGATCGTCGTAGGCCTTGCCGCGCATGCTGATCAGCTTCAGATCCTCACCGGAGCCGGTCACAGGCATAACTGCATTCGGATCATCCTGATACAGGTTCTGCTGGCTGTCTGCAAACAGCTCGTCAGAAGCGGTGATGGAGTACTTGCCCTTCTCGTTTGCCTCGCCGTAAAACTCCGGCCAGGTGCCCTTCCAGTCATTTCTGGTCAGGTAGACATAGGAATCATCATAATGGCAGATGCTGCCGGTATCGAACTGGTTCTCGATGGTCACGCCGGTATCTGCATCTATAGCAAAGGTGGTGGTATCCAGCTCTGCCTGCTCATAGGTGCCGGTCATGGCTGCATCGCCGTCGGCATCCATGCCATTCTCTGTGGTATAGCCCTTGGCAGCCAGGATGTTGTTGACCGCACGATGGGCATCTGCTGCAGCGGTAAAGTAGTAGGTGCCGGCATCTACGATGTAGGTGCGTGCGCCGTAAGCATCATAGGTCCGGAGGGTCTCCTTCGGGATCTCGATGGATACCGTCTCGCTGCCGCCGGCCGGGATCTCAGCCGTCTTTGCAAAACCGCAGAGCTCCACGGAGGCCTTCTCGATCTTGTTGTCGATATCATACTGCGTATAGGGAGACTGGAAATAGATCTCCACAACATCCTTTCCTGCTGCGTCGCCGGTGTTGTTTACCGTAACCTCGGCAGTGAAGGAATCTCCGTTATCAGCAAGGCTGAAATCAGAATACTCGAAGGTCGTGTAGGACAGGCCGTAGCCAAAGGGATACTGTACCGTGTCTGTATAATTCCATGCACCCTTCTCATAGTTTCCGGCATCCGAATCCGCATTGCCCTGTCCAAGGACCGTATCCTCATAACGGGTCTCATAGTAGCGGTAACCGACATAGATGTTCTCACCGTAGACCGTATACTGATTCTTTGCGCCGACGTCATTCACGCCGTTTGCGACCTGGCCGGAGCCGAAGATCTGGGCTGCCGGAGAGCTGAGTACGCTGTAGGCGTAGGTATCCACCAGGCGTCCGGAGGGATTGCGCTCACCAGCCAGGATCTGAGGAATGGCATCGATACCGGTCTGTCCGGCATAGCCGACCCACATCAGGGCTTTAATATTCTCATATGCTTCTGCAAAGCCGCACTCGATGGGGTTTGCCGTGTTCAGAAGAACAATGATCTTGTCAAACTTGCCGTTGACATAGTCGATCATCTGGACCTCTTCCTCCGTCAGCATCAGGACCTCTGCCTCAATATCATAGGCTTCCTGTGCGGTCCGGGAGATCACCACGATGGCCGCATCGCCATACTCACCGAAGGAGGCCTCCACATCTGCGCTGTACTCGGAAGGAGCGATCTCCTTGAGCAGCTTGGGGGCTGCGGTCTCGTACATGGACCAGAGGGTCGGATTTACAGCAAATCCCTGCTTCTCAAGGGCATCCTTGAGGGAGGTGACGTTCGTGGTATCAATGGCACCGGAACCGCCGCCGCCATACAGGAAGCCTGTGCTGCCAACGCCAAAGATGCTGACCTTCTCCGTGCCTGCCATCGGAAGCGCGCTATCCTCATTCTTCAGCAGAACGGCACCCTCACCTACCATATTCTGGCTGAGCTCCGTCTCATGCTCGTAAAGGGCTTCCTCTGACTCATAATCCGATTTGAAATAATCACTTGCGCCGCTTTCATCCAGGTTCTCGATCTTCTGGGTGTTCTGACCAAGCGCAACATTGATGATCGTGCTGTACATGTGGGCAACCACATTTCCAACGATCAGCGCGATGGCGAATACCGCCAGAACGGTTCCCCAGATGCCGGCAAACAGCTTGTTGCTCATTTTCTTCCTGGGCTTTGCATCCCCTGCCATGTTCTGTCTCCTCCTTCATCCAACGTATGTCTCTATGATGCGGCTGCCGTCCGCTCATTTCGTCGATCGTACAGGTCTCTCGGTCAGCAGCCAGCTCCATCATAAAAAAACAGGGCCGCGGCTTCAATGCCTCTGCCCTGTTCGGTCATTTTTGCGTCAAAATCCGTCTGGAAAACGGCTTTTTGAATGCTTTTATACGATTTTCTCCCCCAGAAGGAGCAGTCCTCGTTTTTTACTGTTCCAGCGGGAACACGCAGCTTAAGAGAAACATGCCTCCCTCTGCTTTTACAGAAAGAGAGCCCTGATACTTTTCCACGATCCGGCGCATACTCTTGAGGCCGATCCCATGGCTGAAGGTATCCCCCTTGGAGGTCACCGGCAGACCGTCTGCCATCTCCACCGTGCCGGCAAAGTAATTCTCCACCTGCAGCACCGCAAAGGCAGCCTTCTGCCAGATCCGCACAGAGACGATCCGGTTCTCCGGCTCCTCAAGCTTCTCCACCGCCTCAATGGCATTGTCCACTGCGTTTCCAATCAGCGTATACAGATCGATCACGTCGATAAAATCCAGCAGTTTTCCATCCGCCACACAGGTCCACTGGATACCGTGCATCCGGCAGTACAGGCCCTTTTCCATAAGGATCGTGTTCAGCGCCTCATTGCCTGTATCGGTCTTGGTGTCATAGACCTCGACCATGTCCTGGATCTCGGAGATGAGCGCCTCCCGCTTCATGCTCTGCCCCTCCACGGCAGACAGCGCTGCGATCTGATGCTTCAGATCATGGCATTTCCGGTTGATCAGGTCGATGTTATCCCTGGACATCTGGTACTGGGCCTGCCGCTGCTGCCACAAAAGCTCACTCTGCTCCAGCTTACGAACGGCCTGCAGTTCCTTTCTCTGCAGCACCTGCATCCAGAGAAAAAAGACGCAGAACAGCATCGCGTAGATCTGCGTGGACCGGAACAGTCTGGACAGTCCGTTCCCGACCGAATAGACCAGATCCACATTCGCGTCATCCGCCGCGATCTTCGTAAACATGCTCAGTGCAATGGTCACGCCGAGCACCAGGACCATGACGGTAAGTGCCGTCTGCCAGGTCACATGGTAATGGCCGTTTTCCGCGATCTTCCGGGCAAACAAAAAATAAAACAGACAATAGACGATGGCATACACAAGGTAATAGAGAAGGCCTTCCCATGTGGGCGCACCTCCCTGGTACCGGATCAAAATATACAGACTGGAAGCAAAGTGCTGCGTCAGGTACCCGCAGGAGGCGGCATATACCGCATCCTCGAGCCCGATGCTGCAGGAAAAAAAGCAGATCCCGATGATCAGGAAAAATACCACGATAAACCAGCCCCAGGCCACAGTTGTCTGCGAAAACCAGGGGTTGACAAACATGGCCGACAGGAACAGCACCGCCATGCCTGCCGCGATGCGCCCCCAGAACATCTTTCGTTTTTCCAGATGGATCAGATACAGATATACTGCGATCAGCATCTCCATACAATAGGAAAATGCTGAGAGCCCGTTTGTCCAGTCCATAATTCCTCCCTGCAGCTAATCAGATCCCGCTGATATAGTCGGCAACTGCTTTTATAAATTCTTTTTTCCTGGCACGGCTGATGGGAAGACTGTCCCTGCCCACGACCGCCATCCCGTCCCGGATCCCGGTCACATACTGCAGATTGACCAGATAGCCGCTGTTGCATCTGGCAAAATCCTGCCCGGCCAGCAGATCCTCCTCCGCCTTCAGGCTGCCCCGAAACTCGATGGTTTCTCCTCCCTGCAGATGGTAGATCACCTGATGATTGATGACCTCCACATAGAGGATATCCGCGACCGCCACCTTACGCAGCCTGTCGCCTGCCGTGATCACCACGCTTTTCCCTTTTTTTCTCTCGATCTGGCTGACGATGTGACCCAGCTTCATCTCGAAGGCGCTGTACCTTAATGGTTTCAGAATAAAATCAAGAGCGCCAACCTCATATCCCTTGATGGCATACTGGGCGATATTGGTAATAAAGACGAGGATGACCCCCTCATCCTTGCTGCGGATCAGCCGGGCCGCCTCCATGCCATTGAGCCCGGGCATTTCGATATCCAGCAGGATCAGATCCCAGCAAGGCCGGTATCCCTCAATGATCTCCCGGCCATCGGCAAACTCCCGGATCTCCATCGGCACGTGATGCTCTGCCTCGTACTTTCTCAGAAGCTGCACCGCCGTTTCTCTGTGCATCTGATTGTCCTCTACGACCGCGATCCTGATCATATCCTCTCCCCCGCATGCCCGGCAGCATTCTGCTTTTCATATCAAAAATAACAGCCATGCCATCACTGGGCTTATTTTCCGTCTTAATTGTATATTATATCATATGGCCGAAGAGAATACACGATAAGCTGTCCATCACCTGCCTGGCACACACTGGCAAGATTACTGGCTTTGCTGAAAAAAACGGGCATAATCGTTCCAGGAGGAGGTTCCAAAATGCCCCCTCCGGAATAATTATGCCCGAAATGATCGGCCCGGCAGTCCACCCGCCGGGCTCTGTCAAATCTTTTTTATGTCACCCGCAAGAGGGGATCCGCCCTGACTGCTTTTGCACCGGATCAACCGATGTTGTTTTTCAGGAACTCAACCGTCAGCTCTGCAACGCGGTCGATGTTTGCGTTTCTGTCACCGCCGCCCCAGCCGTGGGTAGCACCTTCGATTACTTTCAAGGCTCCTGTCATCTTCGGTATTTTTTATGACACGATCGGCATCCCCGGGAACTTATGTCCCGGTTTTACTCAAAAACAAATTCTGCAAGGCTGCAGATCTCATCGGCTGCTTCATTGGAGAAGACAAAGTATACGCCATGTACACCTGTGGGCACCTCCTCGAGCTGCGCGCTGATCCAGGACCATTCGGTTCCGTCGGAACCGGTCACCTTCTCTGCATCTGCTGCCGCCTCGCCGGAAAGAGCTGCGCTGCCGATCCTGGTGCCGCCCTGCTCCTCTGCGGGTGCGTCCAGCCAGATTTCCACACTGCCGTTCAGGCTGCCGGAGACAAGTAATTTTACGCCCGCTGCTCCCTCGGCAAAATCAAGATACTTATATCCTGCAATGGAGCCGTTTTTCAGGTTCGTCACATAGGCAGCGTAAGTGGCATTCTCATCTCTGGTCGTTGTGATATACGGCGCATTTACAATGCAGTCGGAATGCGGGTTTTTGCCCTCGATGGACGGTGCCTGATGATCGATCGCCTCCAGCAGATAGCATGCACTGGATGCTTCTGTGACCGCAAAGGCGTCCAGGCTTTCCAGCATACCGGAAGAGGTGTACTCCATCGGACGGATCAGAGGCTCTCCGGCCTCATTCTTTTCGATGGTCAGTCTGCCGGCGATCGCCTGTCTGGAGGATTCCTCCGTCGTGATCTGGCGGTGTCCGAAATAATACCACTGGCCGTTGATCCGGGCGATGCCGCCATGGTTGTTGCCCATGACATGGGTCGGGAATTCGGAGAAGGTCATCTCTCCTGTCGCCGGGTCTACACTGTAGCGTCCGCTGGTATCCGAAATGATGTTGCCGCGGTTTCCGCTGATCAGATAGTCAAGCTCAGGGTAAGTTTCCTCGACGCCATTGTCGCCGTAATGCCAGGTGCCGTTCATCAGATCATCGGTCCACACATAGCCGATCGTGGAATTATAGGAAGTGCCGTCTGCGCCGATGTCGTTACTGACATAGGTGAAGATATAGGCGCCAAGCTCCTCGATGTAATCAAGGGAGGGGCCTTCAAAGATCGGCAGATAGATGCGTTCATCGTTCGGAAGCCAGGAGATCGCCTCAATCCCGTCTCCATCCGACAGATCCTTCTTCAGCTGGAAGATAGCGCCGACCAGCTTCATGCCGCTGCTGTATTCATCTGCCGCGATGGCCTCTGCGATCTCCGGATACTGCTCATAGCCGGATCCCCGTACAGCGCCGGTGATGTAGATCGTGCCATCCTCGATGTAGATCGACGGATCATAGGCCATGTTAGTCTCGATCAGCCATTCTGCCTCACTCTCATCCCAGGGACCTGCCGGGGAACCCGAAGCACGCAGCACGGAATTGCCATACATCTGGTTGGAGATCATATAGTAGGTATCGGTCTGAAGATCATAGGCGCAGTCAGGTGCAAACAGCTTGTCGCCGCCGTAGGTACTGCCATTGTTGATGTCGGTGACCGTGCCCTCCAGTCTCCAGTCGCTCATGTCATAGACCGGGGCCGACCAGACCACATAATCCTTGCTGCACATGCCGGTGCCGTCCAGATCATGGGATCCATACAGATACACGCGCCATTCATCGTCTTCCTTTGACCAGTACACGGCCGGCTCGCCATCCGGGACATGCTCCCACTCCGGCAGGACCGGGTTTGCTTTGCCGTTTACGGTGATCTCTTCTCCGGTCTTCGGATTGACGGTGTAGACCAGGGGATCCGTCTCGTAGCTGTACTCATCGCCGGTGGCCTCACATTTATAATGCCGATAGCCGCCTTCGGTCTCGGTTGCTTCGTAGCTGTCATCCTGGAGCACGTAGATGTCCCGCTCCTTCGGATTCAGTACCGGGCCCTCCTCGGCACTTTCCGCTTCTGCCGCACTGTCCGCGGATGTTTCTGCCGTCTCTGCCGATGAACTGACGGCCGCCGTCTCCTCTGCAGCACCCGAGGATGCTGCTGCAGCCTCCGGTGATCCGCCGCATCCGGCCAGAAGAGATGCCGCGACTGTCATCACCAGTCCCGCTGCCACTAACGCTTTCTTTTTCATTTTCCACCTCCCAAAAACAAAACCACAGGTTTCATCTGCTACCGCCAATGTATCATATCCATCCTGGCCTCTTCCAGATGCCGGGAACGATCGGCAGAAAACGTGGAACAAACGGCAAAAGAACTTTTTTCCTTCTGAAAATATACTATAATTAAATTAATTATCGAACGTACCCTGTCCCCCGTTTCTTCGTCTGTGATCTGCAGGAGCGCTGCCATGAATCTTCTATTTGTTATCTACCCCATCTGGAATACGATCAACAAGCTGTTCAGCTCTCTGTTTGTCTTATTTACCATGCAGATCTTCCCCCGCAAAAGGGAGACCAGGTTCCCAAAGTTTCTGACCCTCCTTTGCTGCGTGTGCTCTGGCCTTCTGATCTATGCGGTCGATGCGCTGATCCCTCTTCTCTCCTCTGCCCTCGATGCCTCCACGGCAGGAACGTATCTGCGCATCAGTGTGATTTCCGTCGCCGTGATCGGCGCTTTTTCACTTTTCCTGTATCAGGGAAGTACCTTCCTGATCCTTCTTACAGATATCCTTTTCTATAATGTTTTTTCGGCTGTCCGCTTCTTCTTTTTGGGTCTGATCTACTTTCTGTTGCCCCAGCCGCCGGACGCCTATATCTGGATCCTGGGTGAGTTTCCGGCAATGCTGCTCTGCCTGGTGATCAGCCTGCTGATCCAAAAGCGTGTGGGGCTTGCGCTTTCGGGACTTTCCAGAAAGGAAGAGATCCTGTGGATGACCGCCTGCATCATTGATCTGGTCCTTCTGTGCGAGCTTATGGATCTGACCTACCGGAACGGTTCGGCCATGCTGCTGGCATCGCTGAGCCTGATCTTTACCACGCTGGCGATCTATGTGCTGATCTTCCGCTATTCCTCCGAAAAATACCGCACCCTGGAACAGGAGCGGCTTCTGCGCAGTGTGGACGCCTCGAAAAACTATATCGCCCAGCTCAAGGAATCAACGGCCCAGCTTTCCCAGACCCGTCATGAGCTGAAGAACCATGTCTTTTACCTGGAGGAGCTGATCCGGCAGGGCAAAAAAGCTGAACTGCTCGGCTATCTGGAAAATCTGAAGGTGCAGTATGCAGAAACGGAAGGCATCATCTACACCGGCAACCGGCTGATCGACGCGATCCTGAACCAGAAGCAGGCCTTTGCGGAATCTCTGGGCATCCCAACCTCCTTTTCCACGCAGGTTCCCGAGGATATCCAATTCAATGACCTGACCCTCTGCTCTGTCCTGGGCAATCTGATCGACAACGCGATCGAAGCCAGCGTAAATGAAAAAAGGCCTGCCATAACGGCAAACCTTCATCTGTACAAGGATTATCTGATCATCACGGTCGAGAACAATGTATCCTACAACGTTCTGGAGAAAAATCCGCAGCTGCACACCACGAAAAAGGATGCAGACCGGCATGGCATCGGCATCCATGCCGTGCAGGAACTGCTGGAAAAGGAAGGCGGCATCTTCCTGACGGAGATGGCGGATGAGCATACCTTCCGGGTCTCTGCCATGCTGCCCTGCAGCGTAAAACTCCCCGGGAAGGAAAACTGACATCTGCTCCTGCAGAGCGAGAACGCTGTATGACAGCCGCAGCTTTACAGCTGATGCTTCAGCGCATAATTCAGGAACCGCTGCCGGGCTTCTGCCTGATGGGATCTGCCGATCATGAGGACGGTCCCATCATCCAGGACCGCATCCATATGGTCGATCCGGCGGATCGCTCCGAGGTTTACGACATAGGACTTATGGATCTGCATAAAGTCTTCCTCCGGGAGACTGTCCATCAGCTTACCGAGACTGGAGGAAAGATTTATGTCTCCGCGGGTCGTGTGCAGAAGCTGCTTTTTGCCAAAGGATTCCACATAAAGGATCTCATCGACCCGGTACTTTTCTGTGATACCGGCCGTCCGGATGATGATCGTCCGGTTCTGTCTGTTTTTTTCCTCCAGGACATCCTGCCAGACCCTGGGCCATTTCTCCCGGATCTCTGATTTGGGGATAAACCGGAATGGCTGTGCCTTGAAGGAATCAAAGACCCGGTCTGCCCGGTTCGATACATAGATCAGCAGGGTATCGGCAGACTTCAAAAGGGCTCTGCATTGTACGCCAAGTTCGATCCCGTCGGCATCGGGCATATCAATGTCCAAAAGGATCAGATCGAATCCCTCTCCCTGCCGGAGCACGCCAAGAAGTGCTTCTCCTCCCTGGAACTCACGAATTTCCATAGCCCCGGCAGTCTGGAACGGAGCAGATTCTGCTCCTGTTTTTTCTGTCTCTTTTTGCAGTGTATCTTTCAGAATATCAATAGCTGTACGTTCATCATCACAGATCGCGATCTTCATCTGTCCTCTGTCCTGTCTTCGTTCTTTTTCCATCCTGACGGATCCCATCTGTTTTGCGTTTCCGGCTCATAGCTTCCCACATCTCGCCATTTTCTCACGAAAGGGTAAAATCCCAGAAATCAAAATGCCCTCTGCCGCGGAAAATAAAATACAGCGGCAGCTTTTCTTTGTTCTCCTGTGGGATCCGGAGCAGATCCGCGCCATCGGTAAATACCGGTGCCGGGCGGTTTCCTATGCCGGCGATCATGGCTCTCTCTGCCCTTGTCAGCACATAGCGCATCGGGTTGTTCACCGGTCCGGAATGAATCCCGGGCGATTCCAGGTAGACGGCTGCCACCGGCTCCGCCTGCAGATCTGTGTAGACCTCCATGACGCCCTTCATCTCTCCTCTGACCCGTACCCGGATCTCCGTTGTTTCACGCAGATCAAAATATTTAAACCCGGCCATCGCTCCGTCGCAGAAGTTGGCGATGTGCTGATCGTCATAGTCCTCTCTGTCGCTTCCATCCTGAGTAAAGTAGGGATAATCAAGCTTTGGATGCTTAATGGCAATATACCAGAGGGTTCCTCTCTTGCCCTTCAGATTGCAGGCGATCCTGGCCGGATAGGTGCCGGTGCCGGAAAGCGGTCCGCCATTCAGTCCGCAGCTTGTCATCTCCGCCTGATAGAATTTCCCGTTCTCAAACCGGATCTCCTCGGCGCAGGCCTGGCGGGAAAACTGATACCGGTTTGTCTGCCGGTGATAGAAGACATAATACTTCCCCCGGATGCAGATCAGGCTGCCGTGGGTGTTGCCGGTAAAGTTGTTTGCATCCTGTGTGTTCACCGGTCCCAGTCCGATATCACCGTTGGACACCAGCGTCCCTCCATAGGTAAAATCCCGGTCCGGATGGTCGCTCACTGCATAGCAAAGCTCATGGGAGAGCTGGGAGGAATAGACAAAATAGTACTTCCCCTCAAACTTGCGCATAGAGCTTGCCTCAAGGAACTCGTGCCCCTCGTAAGATGTTCCCGTGGAATCTCTCGGGCCGACCCCGATATACACCGGGCCTTCCTTCACGGTAAGCATATCCTTCTCCAGCCGAAAGCAGAGCGGACCCTGAAGCGTCACTTTTCGCCCTCTGGTCATCAGGGGATTCGTGGTGAGGGCAAAGCCGCTGTAGAGATAGATCTCTCCGTCATCATCTACAAAGATGCCCGGATCAAAAACCATGGGATCATCTGCATGGCCGATGGGCGTGCCGTCCGCATAGCGGACATGGCCATAAAAAGCATACTTTCCGGCAGGACTGTCGCAGACCGCGACGCCCATCTTGTTGTTCTTTCCGTAAAAATAATACAGGTAATACCGCCCGTCCGGCCCTTTGGCCACATCAGGGGCAGCCATGCCTTCCCCGTCCGGATCCGTATTATCCGGATCCTGCAGGCGGCTGTAGATGTAGCCCTCGAAACGCCAGTCAGAGAGGTCATCCTCCGGGGCGGAATAGCAGACATAGGCATTCAGGCAGAAGCCACCGCCGTTAAACCGATCATGGGAGCCATAGACATAGACTCTTCCGTCAAAGATATGGGGTTCTCCATCCGGGATATACTCGTAGCCGGGGAGATAGGGGTTGAAAGCCTGTTTTTTCATGGGTATTTCCTTTCCGGCGGAATATGCCGGGCATGGTCTGAAGATGATTTTATTATAGCATCCTGGGGATTTCCGGGGAAAGGAGGAAATATTGCAGTGACGCATCAGCCGTATCGGGAAACCGCCCGGAACACGTCGCGCTCGGTCGCTTCCCTTCAGTTCCTTCTGTATCACGCCTGTCTTTGGCAGACGATTCGTTTTTGGGGCGCCAAACATGGGCGCCCACGGCGTGAACAGGAATTCGGGAAGCTCCGTCGCCGCTCCTACCGTTCCCGGGCATGTTTCCCGTTCCGGCCGCTGCACGGATCTGCTCGGCACTAACCAGGAGGCAGTGTGTTCATGGCCGGCCTTCGCCATGATATAAGGGCACAGCTGCAGAGAGCCTGCCTGCAGAACGGTAGGAAGCCGACGCGGGAAGCGCGAGCATAGCTAAGCCGTCCGAAGGACTGTCTGAGCGCACACCGTGCGCGAGTTTCCGGAGGGCGGCTTTCATAGGCGGCGCAGCGCTGACCAGGAGGCGACGTGTTCGCAGGCAAGCCCTCTGCAGTTGTGTCCGCATTCCCCAGGAAGGAAAAAGGGCCGGCTTCATCTGCCCGATCCATGCAGTGGCACAGGCAGGGCAGATCTCCCCTTGCTGTGCCCTATATCGAAAAAGGGCCGGCCCATCACAGGCCAGCCCCCAAAATCACATATTCTGTTTTCAGCCGCAGGTCACGCTCTCTCCGATCTCGAAGTGATAGGTGCCGGCTGCCAGCTGATAGACCTGAACATCGATCCCGTTGTGGACCTCTGCTCCCACATAGGTCACGCCTTCTGCATCAGCTGCATCGGCTGCCGTGGTGGGTAGATACAGCGTAGCAGTGGTGTTTGCCGGTACGGTCGCATCATAGGAGGTCACCACACCTGCATCTGCGGTCCAACCGCTTCGAATCGTGCCGTATACGCTGTCATAGCTTGCAGCCAGATCGGTATAGTCACCGCCGGCAATGGGCTGCAGGATGAAGGTCTGGTAGCCCGGCTGGCCGTTGACCGATTGGATACCTGCCTGGTAAGCCATCATCCACTGTCCGACTGCTCCATAGGAGTAGTGGTTGAAGGAGTTCATGGCGTTGTTGCCGTTGAAGCCGGCCTCCTCGGTGTAGGAGTTCCAGCGCTCCCAGATGGAGGTGGCGCCAACAGTTACCGGATAGAGCCAGGAAGCATACTCGGTGGACTCAAACATCTTGTAAGCTGTCTCGTTCAGTCCATATCTGGACAGAGCAGGCAGCAGATTTCCGGTCGCATTGAAACCGGTGGTCAGGGTGTAGGGCACGAGCTCTACGCCGTCATTGTCCTGGCCGGATGCTTCTGCGATCGTTGCCTCATAGTTTGTCAGCACCTTCTCCAGATTCTCTTCGCTGACTACGCCGAAGGCCAGAGCAGTCGCATAGGATGCCTGTGTATCCTGCATCTCTCCTGCTGCGGTTCTGGTCTTTCCGGTCTCCGGATCAATGAAGATCTCGTTCCAGGCTTCCCTTGCAGCTACGGCATGGGATCTGTATACAGAAGCCTTCTCCTCGTTGCCGACCGCCTCGCACAGAATAGCCGCGTCGTCCAGGCACTGGATATAAACAGCCTCACCCAGGAGAACAGAGTCAGTCGTGATCCTGGCCAGATGATCTGCCAGCGTTCCGGTCTCGCCGGTCAGGCGGGCATCGGTCTTCTTCTCGCCGGCGGCATCCTTGTACTTGAACGGCGTATCGATCATATGATCAACGTAGGTGATGATGTTGTCGATGTTTGCCTCGGCGATATCCTTTCTGCCTGTCTGCACGTACAGGTTGTAAGGAATCGTGACAGCCAGAGCGTTCCAGGTGATGCCAAAGCTCATGCCGCTGTGCTCAATGCTCTCCGCGCCAAGCTCATACTGGGTCAGGGACGGAGAATACTGGGCGGAAATGCCGGTCTCCTTGTTGGAGTCCGCACGTACGCTGTCCATCCAGATATCCATGAAGTTGTAGGTATCGGCAATATAGGAGCCGGTCAGGGCAAATACCTGAGCGTCACCGGTCCATCCCAGACGCTCGTTTCTCTGCGGGCAGTCTGTCGGAATGGAGATGTAGTTGCTGGTGGTCGAGTTTGTAATGTTGCGGAACAGCTGATTTGCCAGCTCATTGCTGGAGGTATAGGTGGCTGCCGCATCCAGCGAGGACAGAACATACATCTGCACGTTCTCTGCCGGAAGCTCTTCGCCAAGTCCGGTGATCTCGATGTAGCGGTAGCCATGGAAGGTCAGATCCGGGATGAATACCTGCTCGCCGGCCTTCATGGTGTAGAAGTCGGTGACCAGTGCCGCGCGGTAGTTCTCTACCATCAGCGTTCCGGCGATGCCGGCCTTGGTGTACTCTTCCATCTCCGGATAAAGGATCTCGGCAAAGCGGATGGTCAGTGTCTCGCCCTCTTTTGCCAGATCCTCCGGGATCGTGATGACCGGAACACCAGAGACATTCTCACCCATATCGTAGATATAGGAATCGCTGCCTTCCTTTGCGGTGCCAAGAGATTCGACTACCTCATTGGTGCGGATGATATGCACCGGCTTGTCGGTACGGGTCACGAATGCAGGAGCTGCAAAGGGTGCACGGGTCTCGATAATGGCTGCGTTTCTCCAGGAGGAAGCGTCAAATCCGGCCTCAGTCCAGCCCTCAACGGCAGCTTCTTTGGTTGCGTCATAGCGTTCGCCCTGGAAGAAGGATGCAAGCCTCACAGGGCCATCTCCGAAGTAGCTCCAGGAATCGTCTGTAACGACGTACTCTGTCGTTCCATCCTTATAATCCAGAGCCAGCATAGCCATCAGGGCAGGCTGCTCGCCGTAATAGTTTGCGTTCTTTACATCGTAGGTCATCTGGCCGCACCACCAGCCCTCGCCGAGGACGGCGCCCATGGCGTTGTCTCCCTCTTTGATCAGCTCGGTGACGTCATAGGTGTTATAAGCCAGATATGCATCGTAGGATTCGCTGCCCGGATTGAACCACTCATCCGGCGCGATCTCCTGGCCATTGATGTAGTAATTGTAGATACCCTGGGCCGTCAGATAGAGTCTTGCGGCTTCCAGCTCGCCGGAAGGAGCAAACTCCTTGCGGAGCATGGGCGCTGCCGCATAGCTGGGATCCGCATACTGGATCTTGTCTGTGCTGACAGTGATCACATTGCCGTCGGCCTCAACGCCCTCCATGCCGTCAAAGATCGCATAGGTGGCGCCGGTCTCAGCGTCAAAGAGTACGGACTCGCCATAGAGGCCGCCGTTCTGTACGCGGAAATCAGTGAAGACCGCATCGCCGGAAAGGCCAATGGAGCCAAGGTTCGGATAGCTGTTGTAGCTGCTGTCTCCGCCCAGATCATTGACGGTGACCTTTTCCTTCAGCTTCAGCGCAGTGCCGTCGATGACAAAGCTGATATCACTGCCGTTTACCGCGATCTCGATCTCATGCGCGTCATGTGCGTTGGCTGCGGTGATCGCCTCCAGCAGCTGCTCATTGTCTGCGACAGTGACCAGCGGTGTGTCTGCGGAATCCTCCGGCGCATAGCCGACACGGTAGACGTTGATCTTTGCGCCGCTGCCGGATACATCAGAGATATCCAGTTCGATGCGCACATAGTTTTCCTCAGAAGCAACACTGTGAATGTTGAAGCTGCTGTTCTCCAGACGGAAGTCATCGGCACCGATGATAAAAGATGCCGTATTGCTGCCGTCAGGGATCTGCACGCCAGATTTGATCACAAAGCCCGGAAGGGAGGCTGCATCTACCTGCAGTTCGTCCGCGCCGATCATCTGTGCGCCGTTCCAGGCTTTTATATCCTCACTCATCAGGCCGGTCTCAAAGCTGGCAGGCTCTGAAGTTATCTGATTACCTGCCGTATCGGTGACGGTGACGGCCCAGCTGTAAGCAGTCCGTGCTTCCAGCGGCTGTCCCTCATAGGCAATATCTACGGATTCCCGGCTCTCAACAACGCCGGAATCCCACATTTCGGTTCCATCTGCAGCGCTTACCACGATCTGGTACGAACTCTGGGCAGCTCCGGTGACTTCGGATGCCATCTGCCAGGAGAATGCCGGCGTCTCGTCATCGAGTCCGACCGGATCTGTGACGCCGTCCGTCTTCAGGTTTACGATCTGGGCCTTTGCGTCAACAGAAAGAAGCTCCGCCTCGGCCAGGGTCTCTGCCTGAGAGCCCGGATCCTCTGCCGTTACCTCTGCGGCGCCCTCTTTCTCAGCTGCCTCCTCTTCTGTGGATGCAGATGCGGTCTGTGCCTCATCAGCCGGAGTGGCAGATGAGCTGCCGGATGCGGCTGCTCCGCCGCAGGCTGTCAGCGTCATAGCCGCTGCCAGCATCCAGGCCATTACCTGTCTCTTCTTCATAGGTTCCTCCTTTTAAAATAACTGTCTGCTGCTGCACAGGGCACTGCCAGACACGGAAGAGCAGCCGGGATACCATCTACCATCCCCCCTCTTCGCTGCAGCTGCTGCCCTCCTCTTTAGAACGGAGAGACACACAGGCTGACCTGTGTATATGTCCTGCGACCATACTCTTGCCAGAATATACCCTGTTATAACTATTATAATAAAATTTTTTACCACTCTGTCAGCCGCTCACGGTCAAAATCCAGCACTTTACGTATAACAGAAAGGGACTTCGCTCTGACCGGTCTGCGCCTCCTGATACGAGGCAGCGATCCAGTGCAGAGAAGTCCCTTTTATCTTACGATTTTCCGTAATCGGATTCGAAATTCATCCCATACAGCGGGCTCCAGGTCTCCCTGTCTTCTGCCAAATCACGAAACCTTTCAACCAGCATTACCGCCATGTCGATCGCCCCATCATAGAGGGCAAGCAGTTCCTCCATGTCCGGCTCGCAGACAGGGTCTGCCTCCCGGTCGATAAAATGTCCCCGCAGAGAATCGTACACGCCGATCCTCTTCATCAGGGCATAGACAACACGGCGCTTCCATGCCTCGGGCATCGTGAGGAATTTGTTGAAGGACCGGAAGGAACGCAGCACAGCCAGCAGCCGTTTTTCCGACAGCTCCGGATAATATAAATGCAGGAGCTCTGCTGCTTTCCTGTCCGGATGGATGTGCCTTGCCGGCATGGTGAGCAGCGGATCCTCGCCGTTTCTCAGCATCAGGGCGCGGTCCATCTGGCCTTCGATCATGGCGTGCTCTGCTCCGGAGATCTCCTGCCAGTGAAAGATATTTCCATGGCACTGGCGGTCCAGGGCATAATGGCAGATATTTCCATAGATAAAGGAAAGATCAGCGTCAGGAAACCCTCTGAGGGCAGCGGTTTTGGCCATCCTGCGGATGAATGTCTCGCCGCTCTCCCTGTGGATCTGGTGGCCCATTTCGCTGATCGGATTCTTCCAGACCGGATGATAATAAAAGAAAACATCCGGGCCCTGAAGGCCGATCGCAAACAGGTTATATTTGCTTCGGATAATGGCAGCCTCCCTTTCCTGGAGGCGCCTTAGAACATCCTTTCCAAAGCTGTCATGGGTATAGGCTGCAGGCATGTGCAGATCCTCCTTCGCATTTCCGCCAGATTTTTAAATACCCGTATCTCCTGCCGGCTCACCGCCGGCGATGAGTGCTGCTGTTTTTGTGCCGGACAGCGGCAATGCATCACAGTTTACAGATATTTCCGATATCGTCAGCCGGGAATATAATAGAAGTCATCGCCCGGGACCTCGCCGCCGACAAAAGCGGGATCCGCGGCATGCAGCAGTCGAAGATAGACAGAAAGCGGCTCCTTCATCTCCTGCCCGGTCAGGGCACAGCATCCGCAGTTTGGAATGGCGGCGAGTGCCGCATCTCCTCTGCCAAAGATCCCCGTCTCCTCGATCAGCCTTGCGGCATCATTTGGGCTCTGTGCGAGATAGGATACGGATGACTGGTACTCGGCCAGAAAGGCAGCCGCTGCCTCGGGATGGGCCGTGACAAAATCCCGGCGGAAGGCCGCACAGTTCATGACCATGGTCCCCTCCCCGCATACGCTGTTCCACAGATCGCCCAGGCTGATTATGTTCTGGACACCGTCGATGGAGCTGACGGCCACAGAAGCCGCAGGTTCCGCAAGGATCGCAAGATCTGTCTTTCCCTCTGCCAGGGCGCGTACCAGATCGGAGGCCTGACCGATGGATGTATCCAGATCGATCTCCCACCCGTCCGTCGCAAAGATTGCCGCCGCTGCCGCGCGCGCGGCACTTCCGGCAATAGGAACGGCTCTGCCGGCAAGATCCTCCATCGAAGTGATGGTCCGTGCTGCCGTATTTGCGATGACATACAGCCCGCCTCTGGTCACGGCCGCTGCTGCCACAACGCCGCCGTCCGACTGCTGATACGCCCGGGCTGCCGCATCTGAAGGAAGAAGCGCAATATCGCAGCTTCCATCTGCCAGACTCTGTACGATAACCTCCGGATCCGCCTCGGTCACGATCTCATAATCCATGGAGGTCATTCCGGACGCCGCATCTGCCATCAGCTTTGCCATGCCAAAGCCGCCGGCTCCGGTGATGACCATGACCTTTACCGGTATGCTCTCCGCCGTCACCGTCGCATCCGCAATAGCGGCGCCGCTTTTCTTCAGGCTTTCCGGTTCTGTTTCAGCCTCCTTGGGCGCTTCTGTGCTCTGGCTGGCAGATGCCGGCTCCTTTTCTGTTCCTTTATCCTTACTTCCGCAGGCACACAGGCCGGCTGCAAGAAGCAGTACCATAAGGATCGCTGTTATTTTTTTCATCTGGCCGTCCTCCTTGTCTGTTTTCCGGAATTTCCGGGCAGTGTCTTCAAAATCTGCTTTGCCGTCTCTTCGCCGCCATCAAAAAGTGTGACATAGCCCTGCAGCGAATCGGCCTTGCTCTTTAAGGCCCGGCAATGGCTGCTGACATAGATCCCGCAGCGATACCTTCCGTTTTTTGCCTCCTGGATCAGGTTTGCTCCGGAGGAATTGCCGTCAAAAGCGATCAGCACAGACTCCCTCCGCTTAAAGATCTCATAGGCAAAGCTCTTGTAGGTGCCCATAGCCGAACTCTCCAGGGCGATCCGCAGCGACAGGCCGCTCTCCTGCAGACGCTTTTTCTCTTTTTCTGTGATTTCGGCCGGGACAAAGGCATAGATCTGGAATTTTCCCTGGGCGGCCTTTCTCCCATCTTCCGATTGCTTTCCGTTTGTTTTTTTACAAAGGCTCCGGTTTTTTGCGATCAGATACCGTTCCTGCCCGCAGAGCCTGTGGCCAACGACGAAGAAGATTCTGGAGGGATCCGCCCCTTCCAGCAGCCGGTCGATCAGTTCCCGGTCCTCCTGCCGTACTCTGGTCACATGGGTATCGCTGTTGAAGCTGCCGCCGGCAAGAATGACCGGCATTCCCTCCGCCGGAAGCTCACGGATCTGACCTTCCAGCGCCTCTTTTCCGGAAAGCCTGTGCTCTGTCTCCATCCGGCAGGCCGCTGCCTCATGCTGGTTCTCAATTCTCTGCTCCAGGATCTCTCCCGCGCTCCTGCCGGCCAGTGCGGGCTCAAATCGTTTCCGCTTTGCCGAAAACGCCTTCTGGCTCTCCTTTATGATCCGGTCCTCCACCTGCCGCATGGCCATCAGGTCCTCTCGGGTCAGATCCAGCAGTTTTTCCAGGGACAGCTCCTCGTCGATGCTGTCTGTCCCGTAGAGGGCGCCTCCGTCCGTTCCCTGTACACAGGGAACGCCTGCCTTCAGATAGGTCTTCAGCGGGTGCCGCTCCAGGGCGCTCAGGTTGTTCAGCCGGACATTGGACGTGATCTGGAATTCCAGGACAGCTCCGCTCTCCAGGATATCCGCAATCAGCGCTTTCCCCTTCCGGCTCTTCAGATTTGCCGTATACAGACCGTGGCCGATCCGGATCTTTGGCCAGGGCTGCCCCGGTGCCAGGGCATCCCGGACACAGCGGATGCTGTTTGCCACATTGTCCCGCAGGCTGTCGTTCTCGCCGGCATGGATGCGGATAACAAAGGAGGGATCCTCCGCCGCGATGGCTGCGAGCTCCCGGATCAGCCCGGACAGCTCACGGATGTCGTTGATCTCCTCGCCGATGATATCGCTCCCTGCAACATAGGGATCCGGGGCGACAGCCCGCAGTACGGCCAGGTTTTCCCGGACGTAATCCGATGCGGTCACCTGATCCCGGACGATCGTCAGAGGGATCCGCCGGATGCCTGCAAGGAACCGGAGCAGAACGCCGGTCTCCTCCGTGATCTTCGGCATGACCTCATGCACCTGCTGCAGCATCCACGCTGCCCCGTCCCGCTTGACCAGGGTCGTGTCCGTGATCTCCGCATAACAGATGCCGCGGCTCTGATAGCCTCGCGCCGTCCAGAGAAGCTTGTCCTGGAACAGCGTGTTGTCCGCATACCGCTCTCCTGCATGATCCTCGCGGATCCGCTGCAGCGTGCGTGCAATGTCCGGGTCCGGAAGGGTCTCCCTGCCGGATGGGGTGATCCGGTCTTCTGCCGGAATGCCCTTGGTAAAAACGTAGCGGTACAGATAGACTTTCTCCAGATTGGTAAATACAGCCTGGCCGTCCTTCATGACCGCAAGCGAAGCCCGGATCCTGGGGATATTGTAAGCGGCATTCCGCCTGTTGTTCAGGATCAGATCCGCGAAATTGATAAAGGTATTGTCATCGATCCGGCGGTCCAGATACCGGCCGGTCAGGTTCGACTCTGTCAGATTCTTTGCCGTGATCTCCCTGCGGGCGTCAAGCCGCTCCTTCTGCTCCGCCGAAAGCCGAAGACCCAGCTTGCGGATGTAGTAGAGCGGGTACCGGATCTGGTGGAAAATGCCAAGAGCGATCAGGATATCCGGCTCCAGGTTGGCGTTCATGTGGGTGTGCAGATCCGTCCGGAACTTGCACTCCTCCAGGATATAGGTCTTGACGATCGTCTTCCGGTAATCCAGCCGGTAGTCCTTGGTCTGACTCATCAGCGTCTTGGATATGGCCGGGACGGAGGCTTTTCTCTCGATGTCACCGTTTGGATAGATGTTGGCCACCTTTGTGCTGCCCAGCCGGAAAACATAGACCTTGCGGTTTTGGTCATCGACATAGCAGGGGATCGTCCCCTCGATGATCTTTAGCCCCTGGGCATCATAGGTGATGGGCAGGCCGCAGAGTCTGGCCAGATTGGTGATCAGATTGCCCGTGCCATGGTTTGGCGTCTGAAGAACATAGGACAGCTTCCCGTCATCCATATACAGATTGACGATCATATCCTTTTCCTTGTCCAGATAAAACCTTCCAAAGTATTCCATCTGCCGTCTCCCTTTCTAAGCAATACTGCTCCTTTATCTGTCAGTGTAACACAAAGCGCCTGTTTATCGGAAGCTATCTGACATTTTCTGCACAAAAAGCACCGGGCTGGAAGAAAAAAAACTGTAGGCCTGTGCCCATGCAATCGCCTGCCTGCTTTTCTAAAATTAATATAGAACAATACTGTGCTGCTGCAAAAGTCTCTCTGCGGAAAAGAGACTCGCAGTCTGGTGAAAGGAGGTCTCTATGGCACTGAAAATTACAGAAAAAGAAAACTATCTGATGCTGCTTCGCGGCGAACAACCCTACTGGATCCCCACCTATTCCTTCGGCCAGATGCCCGGCCCGCGTCCCTGCACCAGCGCGATCTTCCAGCCGCCGTTTATCGGTGACTTCCGGAAGCAGCCTGGCGGAGGAAAGGACGTCTGGGGCGTCAATTACGTCGGCTCTGCCTCCACCATGCAGGCACTGCTTCCCGAGCCTGGCAACTTCATGTTTGAAGACATCTCCGACTGGCGTGACTACATCAAGGCTCCGGATATTTCCGGCATCGACTGGGAGGATCAGGTAAAGAAAGGGCTGGATGCCCTGTATGCCACCGGCTTCCGCCGGGAGAATTCCTGCATCGAGTACAACATGCATTCGGGCTATTTCCAGGATCTTGTCGGCTTTATGGGATTTGAGAATGCCCTGATGGCCATGTCCGAGGATCCGGACGAGGTCATTGCGCTGATGACCTACATCTGTGACTTCTATACCGAGGTCGAGGCCAATATCATCGATATTCTGAAGCCGGATGTTCTGGGTCTGGCGGATGATGTGGCGACCTGGCGGTCCCCGTTCATGTCCGAGGCCATGTACCGCGAGATGTTCCTGCCCTTCCATGACAGAGAAGCAAAATTTGCCCGTGACAGAGGCCTGCCCATCACGATGCACTGCTGCGGCCAGTGCATGGATCTGATCGATGACTGGATCTCCATCGGCGTCAACCAGTGGAATCCCGCCCAGCTCTCCAACGATCTGGATGCGGTCAAGGCAAAATACGGCAACAAGCTGGCCATCTGCGGCGGATGGGATGCCAGAGGACGGCTCATTGAGCCGGATGTGACCGACGACGAGATCCGCCAGTCCGTCCGCGATACCATGGACCGCTTCGCCAAGGGCGGCGGCTTTGGATGGTGCGGCGGTTATCTGGCTGCCGAGGGCGATATGGAAATGATGCGCCGGAACATGGTCCTCTTTGAAGAGGTCAACCGCTATGGCGATGCCTTCTACGGATACGGCCCGGAGATCATGGCTATCCTCTAAACAAGCCCATGCCAGACGACATATAAAAGAGCAAAGAAAGGAAAATGGAAAATGATCACAGAAAAAGAAAACTATATCCGGTTTATCACAGGAAAGGACGTTGCTTTTGCTCCCACCATGAACCTGATGGGCATGGTCGGTCCCTCCTACCTGTACAAGGACCGCAACCCTGATATGTCCGGCTTTGATTTCTACGGCGTCGAGTATGTCGTCTCCCCGGAATCCAACGGCGGCTTTATCCCTGTACCGGGCAAGTTCATTCTGGATGATGTGACAAAGTGGCATGATGTCATCAAGAATCCGGATATCTCCGGTCTTGACTGGGAGGAGATGGCCAAGAAGGATATGGCACACATCGACCGTGAAAATGTTCCGGTCTGCGCCAACTTTATTCCCGGCTTCTTCCAGGCCTTCATCAACTTCATGGGCTTTACCGAAGGCCTGTGTGCGATCTATGAGGAGCCCGAGGAGGTAAAGGCTCTGACCGAGTACATTACCGACTTCTACTGCGAGGTCGCAAAAAAGATGGTCGAGTATTACAAGCCGGACATGATGTGGCTTCCGGATGATGTCTGCACCCAGAGGGCGCCCTTCATTTCCAAGGCTGCCTATGACGAGATCTTTATGCCCTCCATCAAAAAGTACGCCCGCGTCTTTATCGACAACGGGATCCCGGTGGAGATCCACTGCTGCGGTGAGTGCATGGATCTGATCGAGGATTGGGTCGAAGCCGGCATCACCGCCTGGGATCCTGCCCAGGTCATGAACGATCTGATCGCCGTCCACAACAAATACGGCAAGGACTTCGCCATCATCGGCGGATGGGATTCCTCCGGACCGATCGCCCGCGGCGATGTGACCGATCAGGAGCTGATCGACGCTGTGGATGAATGGTGCGATACCTACCTGCCTCTTGGCGGCTTTGGCTTTGCCGGCGGTGTCATGGGCGCCATCGGCGATCCGGAGGTGGCCAGAAAGAACGGCATCGTCTTTGAGCGGTTCAAAGAATATTCCAAAAAATTCTTCTAAAGAGAATTTTAGGACAGACAGCATATGACCCCGGAAGGCATTACGCAAACGGCTTCAGCCTTATCATGCCTGCAGAATGTTTGCTTTCATGTCTTCCGGGGTCGTGTCATGTCTTGGCTAAGTGATTCTGTCAACCCGGTTTGTCAAAGGATCCTCTAATGTCCCAAAAAGAAAGGGGCTGTCGCATCAAACAAAGCGTGCATAAATATTCTTGCGGGAAGCGCTCGCGCTCTGTCCTCACGCAGCGGTACTAAGTCGGAATGTTCCATTCCTCCAAG
>OCTX012284964.1_pt1 | contig 64198 bp, 47 predicted proteins | sample 1539691 | NCBI WGS metagenome assembly OCTX01 (sample SAMN02144231, study PRJEB22623) | gut metagenome | biome: sheep rumen | host: Ovis aries | place: New Zealand
CGATGTTCCCACGGCCTGGGACAAACGTCCCACGCCGTGGGACAATTATTCACCGCCCATGAATGTCGGCCGCGGCGGCCGGGTGCAGGTTCGGGTGGCGGTTGGTTGGCGGCAGTCAGGGGTTGGCGGCGGCGTAACAGACTGACAGTGAGGACGTGGTGCGGGAAGTGTGAGAAGTGCGGGGTATTACCTGCGATTAGCAACTATAGCATAAAAATTTCCTTTGTGACGTAAAAAATTCTATAGTTATGTAACAATTCGTTATGCAGAAAAACTCCTTTTGTAGCCTCTACCATTACAACCCGACTTTGTACTTGTCTGGTATCTCTTCAAGGCGTTTCGGACGAATCTGGTTCAGACCTTTCACTACACTGTGCGACGGCACATCCTTGGTAACAATGGCACAGGCTCCGATAATGACATCATCGCCTATCGTAACGGGGCCAATGACTGTTGCCTTTGAACACAGCATACAATCATTTCCTATCTTCGGATGACGGCGTACATGATTGAGTATCAAATCTCTGTCATTTTTAACGGCAGCCATGGCGACAAAGAAAGGATATACTTTGCAGTTGTCACCTATTTCCGCTGTAGGCCCAATCCTGATGCCCATCGGATGACGAATCTGGAAGTTTTCACCAATTTTAGCCCGTCGAGAAATTTTTAACTGGTATTTTTCCTGCAATATATTTTCCAGCCTCAACGCCCGCTTGCAATTGATGTAGCCTCCTTTTTCATACAGGCGGCGCATCTTCCAGAATTTGCGCTCCACCTTCCTGTCGTAATTACTGATACACAAAAGATCAGTCAGCCAAAGTTTGATGTCTTTCAGAATACTCATCACAATTTCTTTTTACCTTTATTCTTTTTACCTTTTATCTTCTTGATTAATGGTTTTACCGCCACACAGAAATATTGGTAAGCCTCTGGACGAACAAGTACTGACCATGCTGCATAAAACACTATGAATACGCCCAGTTTCAGCAATCCGTCCATATAAAGTGATAGGGAGCAGAATGCTCCGACAGCGTATGTCATGGCAGCGGCAACAAGCGAGGCCAGTAGCACCGGCATGATGTCAAGGAGCTGGCGCAGCCAACTATAACCTATATATTTAGATACTAACCAGATATTTATATAATAAGAAAACCACGTGTTGAGCACCATGCCCACAAGCAGTCCTCTCATGCCATCCAACAACAAACCCGCGACGACAAGGACAATACCAATGACTCGCTTGACAAACGTCCAAACAAACATCGTACGACTCTTGCCAATGGCAGCTACCGACTGGTAGTTCACCGACTGCAAACTATATGCCAGTCCAGCAACGCACAACACCTGAAAATAAGGCACACTGTCGGCCCATCGTTCGGAGTAGAGGAAGATAAACAGCGGTTTGGCACAAAGCAGCAAGATGAACATTAGGGGAAAAGTAACGTAGGATAAAGTCAATGTTATCTTCTTAATCATGTCGCCAAGTGCAGTCTTGTTGTCCTGCATTTCGGCATAGAGGGGATATGTAACCTGCGACATTATTTTCGAAATACTGGTCGAAGCCAGCCGTTCTGTGGAGTTCGCCTTGGAATAATACCCCATCGTGGAGGCACTGTAAAACCGACCTATCAGTAGCCCCTGTATCTGATGCCCAAACTGATTCAGCAAGTTTGTGAGGAACATGTAGAAGCCGAAACTGAACAATTCGCGGAACGACTGCCAGGAGAACACCCACTGCGGACGCCAGCGCACGCAAAACCAGAACACCAGGGCAGGAATTAGGGCCGTAAGGATGTACTGCGCCACCAAAGCCCACACGCCATAGCCGTGATAGGCCATGATGATGGTTACACTGAGTGCGATGAGTGATGTCATGATGGTGACGACGGAGAGCAGTTTGAAATTCAATTTCTTACGCAACTGGTTCTGCTGCACAATGTTGAATGCATAGATAAATAGGATGATTCCCTGCACCCGCAGCACATCACTAAGCAGGGGGATACCATAGAACCGCGCAATGGCTGGTGCCGACAGGTAGAGCACTGCATAGAGCACCGCCGATAAGCCCAAATTCCAGAAAAAGACAGTAGAATAGTCGGTCTGTGTCGGCTGTTTCTTCTGTATCAGTGCCGAACCGAAGCCGCCGTCAATGAACGACTCCGCCAAAAGCATGAAAATCATCAGCATGCCGATGCAGCCATAGTCGTAAGGGGTGAGCAGGCGCGCAAGAATGATGCCCGACACGAACTGTATCAGCATCGTCGAGTATCGCTGCAATGCCGTCCACGCCACGCCCTTGACCGCTTTCTGTTTGAGACTTTTCTCAGACATATAATTTTGATTCATTAAATCCTCTACAACATATTACTAATGGCCCGACCCGGCCGCATAGCGGTCATCTAAATCGGCAGCACCCCCCTCCTCTTATGCCCCCCTCTATATATAGAGAGGGGGGCTATAAAGAGGGGGGATACTGCTTACGATTTACCACGAACCGCTATCCGGTTCGTTTGGAGGCGCTATCCGCTTCGTTTGGAGGCGCCATTCACCCCGTTTGGAGGCGCCATCCGACTCGTTTGGAGGCGCCATCCATTAACCAACGGTGTAGACGTAGATGACGGCGGCGACCATAATGATTGCCATGATACAGAGAAACACCTTGAGCCATTTTTCAAGTTTGCGACGTAGGGCAATGGCATTCAGGCTACGTTCCTTGAAACGGGTCGCGCCGTCCTTATGGCGATGATGATGTCTTGACATTATTAGGAGATACTGGCTATTTCAGAATTGTATATAGCAGGGTAGCGATAGAGACGAGGACGCTGGTTCCCGTGAACCACAGATGGGTGGTGTTGCCGACACTGGAGTTACGAGCCTTGACCTTGTTGGGCTCTACATAGACAACATCGTTCTGCTGCAGGTAGTAATACGGCGAATTGATGATGTCGGCATCGTTGAGGTTGAGGGTATGGATTTCCTTTCGGCCATTGGCATCTTCGCGGATGAGCTTGACGCGGTCGCGGACGCCATAGATAGACAGGTCGCCAGCCTGAGCCAAGGCCTCGAGAATGGTGATCTTCTCATTGCTGACGTTGAACATACCGGGACGGTTGACCTCGCCGAGGACGGAAATCTTGTAGTTGGACATGCGGACTGTGACCACGGGGTTCTCGGTTTCATTCAGATAGGGTTTGATTTTGTCGTGGATCATCTTCTCGCACATGGACTTCGTGAGGCCACCGACCTCGAGTGTGCCGAGAATCGGGAATTCGATGCAGCCTTTATTATCGACCAGATAGGTCTGAAGAGCGCGGCTGGTACCAATATTGCGGTTAGCAGCAGACGTGTTTAAGGCTGTTGATACAATCAGGTTAAATGGTTCGGAGGCCTCCGGGTTTACTGTATTGACAGTAATCGTGAGGATATCCTTCGGCATAATCCGGGCATCGTACAGGAAGTTGGACCGCGAAAAGTCAATCTCCTCGCTGTTTTTAAGATAGGCGATGTTCTTGACTGAGCCGCAAGAAGCGAATGCCAATGACAACAATGCAAAAATAAGTACTTTTTTCATAGGGGGATGTTTTTAACGTTTAATGCAAATTAGAAGGGCCACCAAGACTTCTTCTTTGAGTGTGAGTGGTACGGTTCGCCATAGTCAGTTTGGCCGGAATAGGCCTCGTCAATGAGATGGCGCCACTGCTTGCCTCTGGAAATCATACGGTAGATGGTGCCCCAGTCGGGCAAACCTCCGACGTTACGGTCGTCGATGAAGATGTCGGCTTTCAGCTTACGCGTGAATGTGGGGTTGTTGTCGGTGGTCTCCTCTGGATAGTCACGGTTGGCGGCATAGAACTCTACACCGCGCTCCCGACACCAGTTGAGGGCGTCGTCGAGGAGTTTGCCCTCGCGACAGGACCAGAGGACCAGACGATGGCGATCTGCAATGAGCATCTTCAGGGTATCGATGGCGAAAGGACGCTCCTGGCCAATCTCGGGATACTTGTTCTCGACGATGGTACCATCGAAGTCAACGGCAATGACCATGAGAATGATTAATTAGTAATGAGTAATTAGTAATGAGTAATTAGCAATGAGTGATTACTTCTTGATGGAGTCGTCGTCCTTGTTGCCGTAGTGGGATTCTGCGTACTGGCCATAGCTGCCGTAATTGCCGTAGTTGCCATAGCCGTACTTACCATAGCCATAACGGCCATAGCCGTAGCGACCGTACTTGCCATAACGGCCGTAGCCATAGTAATAGCCATACTTACGACGGGACATATCAATACCGTTAAGCACGATACAAGGATTGGGCATCTTTTCTTCCTTGGCCAGGGTGTTGAGCAGACCGATAGACGATTTGGGCGTATAGTCGGCACGGGTGACAAAGACGGTCATGTCGGCCTGCTGGCCAATCTGGATGGTATCGGTAACCAGACCAACGGGGGCGGTGTCGAAGATGACATAGTCGTAGTCCTCGCGCAGCATCCTGACAATCTCTGCGAAATTCTCACGGGCCAGGAGCTCGGTGGGGTTCGGGGGAACGGGACCAGCCAGCAGGAGGTCGAGATTGTCGTTTACGCCGGAAGGACGTATCTGAGAGCGAAGGGCACTCTTGGTCACCTTGTCGAGGGCCAGCAGCGACGTGAGGCCCTCGAAGTGGTCGGAGATGCTGAAGAGGCGTCCCAAGGCGGGCTTGCGGATGTCGAGACCGCAGAGGATGACCTTCTTGCCGAGGAGGGCAAACGACACGCCGAGGTTGGCGGCATTGAAGGTCTTACCCTCGCCAGAAGTGCTGGAGGTGAAGAGGATGACCTTCTCATCGCCCTTCAGCATGAACTGGATATTGGTGCGCATGGAGCGGAATATCTCGTCAATCTGGTTGTTTTTGTTAGCCTGCACCACGATGCCGGCCTTGTCCTTGACATTCTCAGAGGCGACAGCCACATCGGCAATGATGGGCAGGTCGGTGAGATGGACCAGATCCTCGTGGCCTTCAATCTTATAGCGGAAGAGGGAGATGAGGAAGAGGCAGAGAAGGGGGAGCAGCAAGCCGGCGGCCAATGCCGACAAGAGGATGACGGCCCTTTTCGGACTGACCTGGCCCATGAACAAAGGCTCGTCAATGAGTTTTCCGTTATCAGCCGTGGCAGCCAGGGCAATGCTGTTCTCCTCACGCTTCTGGAGGAGCAGCATGTAGAGCGACGACTTGACATCCTGCTGGCGGCCGACCTGCGTCAGGACACGCTCCTGAACGGGAGCTGCAGAGACACGCCCCTGGAACTTGGAGAACTGCGACTGGATACCCTGGCGATTGATATCGGCAGAGCGGCGGGCCTGCAAGAGGGCCGTCTGAATAGAACTCTGGAGCTCCTCAATCGTAGCTGTCAGCGTCTGAACCTGCGGTGCCTGCTCGCTGGCAGCCTTCAGCAGGCGGTTACGGTCCTGGACGGCCTGGTTGTAGCTGTTGATGAGATTGGTAGAGGCGCCATCTGTCAAGCCGACATTCGACGGAATGAGCTGGTACTTGTTACTGGGGTTATTGACATACTCACGCAGGTTATCAAGCACCTGCACCTGGGCATTGGCCTCAGAGAGACGGGCCGAGAACTCATTAGACATACGCACCGACTGGGTGGCGTCGATGCCGAGATTAGTCACGGCATTCTGCTGCTTGAACTTCTCAATCTCGCCCTCGGTAGTGCCTAACTCCTTATTGATGCGGTTCATACGGTCGTTGATGAACTCCTCGGTGCGCATGGCAACCTCGTTCTTGTCGGCATTGGCCTGACGGTTGTAGCAGACGGTGAGCTGCCGCAAAAAGTCAATACCACGGCGATAGTTCGGGTCGTTTAACGTCAGCAGGGCAATAGAGTTCATCTTTGAAGACGGCTCGATGGACATGCGTGCCAGATAACTCGTGGCAACGGCCATCGGCGGACGAATCGTGACCAAGAAGGTGGTGCCCTCCGGGAGTTCCCTGCCCGGCGCCGCCGTCATGGTGACGGTGCCTAAACGAGTCTTGAATGAAGCCGGCAGCGACTTAGCCCGGCGCTGGAAGGTCTCTATCTCCTGTCCGTTCACGACGACACTGCCCGCCACCATATAGTTGGGGCCTTCGCGCCACAGCTTCATCTGCAGCCACTGCATACGCTCCAGCAAGACGTAATCGAGTGAGTCAAGATGCTGCGGGTCGAGGTCAACATTTACCGGCTGCCTATTGTAGACAATCGGGTCGATGATACGCCCATCAGTGCGGTATTCGGTGTAGAGCTTCAGGTCCTTGACCACATCGCGCAGCAGGATGCGCGACCTCAGGACCTCCACCTCGTTCTCGATACCCGTGGAGTTGCTCAGAAAGCCCAGATCCTCGACATTGGACAGCATCTGGGCGGGATTCTTCTGCTTGTTCTCATCCTTGATGAGCATACGGGCCGACACCTGATAGACCGGTTCCTTGTAGCGCAAATAGATAAGAGCGCCACTCACACAGATGATGAGCGACAGAAGAAACCACTGCCAGTTGAGCACCAGCACAGCAAACAGGTTGGACAGGCTGAACCATGAATTGGTCTTTGAGTCCTGACTCTCCTCTAATAAATCCTCGAGCTCGTCGAGGCTGATTTTCTTTTCGTCAGACATATTACGTTGTATTGATTATTCGTCGTTTACTTTTCTTCAGCCGCCTCGTCAGGCAAATAGACGAGGTGCTTCTTTGGGACGTGAGTGATGGCCACCGCCGCCACATCTTCAATCGGGATGACGACGCATAGGTGTTTCTTGAAACTCTTGATACGCCCCTTGACACCCGCGAATGGGCCTTCAGTAATCTGCACCAGCGCACTGGGCCGACAGGCGAAGTCGAGGTTGTTGAGGAAGACCACCTGGTCGGAGGCTTTTGAAGACACCCTGATAAAGTCGTCCATCTTACCGTCGGCAACATGCACGACTTCCGACTGCCGACGTCCCTCAGCATCGGTCACCGTACGCATGATATAGCGCAATGGTTCGTAGAATTGTTTGTTGGCCTTGATGACGCGCAGGTCCTCAAGGGCGATGCGGACGAAGATGAGGTTACTGATGGCCGGCACGAAATCCATGGCCGTCTCGCTAACCCGTCTGAACTCCATCGGCACGAAAGTCTGCGTGACCGCCTCCTCGTTGTCGAGGTAATCCTTCAGGTGCATCAGCCGCGACGGACTTGAATGGCTAATGCGCAGTGGAAACCAGTGAATGTCGGTTTCGCTTAACATCACATCTTGGGGTCACCGCATAGGAAATGCGGAGACAACAAAAACATCACAGTCTGGAACGAGTCTTTGTAGTACTTATAGGAAGCGACCTTAAAGACATTCTCCATTTTTCGGGTGCAAAGGTAAAAAGAATTATTGAATCTTACGCAAAAAAAGACAAAAATAAATACTTTATTTATTATAATGCAACAGTTTTACAAAAAAAGCATTACCTTTGCACCGTTTTTGCGCCTCTGGCACAATATTTCGTACCCCAACGGGGTTATTATATAGTTAACAAATGTCATCAGAATGAAACGATTAGCCAGTTTTCTACTCTGCTTAGTACTCACTGCCTCGGCGGCATGGGCACAGTCGGGCATGACCGACAACCAGGTGATGGACTACGTCATAGAACAGAACGCCAAGGGCGTGTCACGTCAACAGATTGTCACGCAGCTCATGCAGCGCGGCGTCACCATCGACCAGATACGCCGCATCCAGAAGAAATACCAACGACAGATTAAGAACGGCGCACTCGGCGCCGAGGACATCACCGCCGGTTCAAAGGAGGTGAAGGCCCGCATGCGCGAAGCCAACGGCGAGAAGCGCCAGGATGAGGTGGAGCGCGAAAAGCGTGGCGTCTCAAGCTACCGCATCAAGGAGAACCGGCCGAAGACGAAGAAGAACACCTACGACGAGAAGGACGAGGAGTATATGGAGATGGACGACGCCATGGACTTCATGATGCCCGACTCGCTGAAGTACTATTACGAAGAGGAGCAGACCAAGGGTCGCAAGATATTCGGCCACGACGTGTTCAACAACCGCAACATGACCTTCGAGAGCTCGATGAACATCGCCACGCCGCAGAACTACCGCTTAGGCCCGGGCGACGTGGTGAACGTTGACATCTGGGGAGCGTCGCAGGAGAGCGTCTCAGAGACCATCTCGCCTGACGGCACCATCACCATCGAGGGCGTAGGCCTGGTCGAGCTGGGCGGACTGACGGTGAGTCAGGCCAAGAGCCGCCTGCGCCAGGTCATCGGTCCGCGCTATCAGGGCTCGCAGATACAGCTGACCGTCGGCCAGACGCGCACCATCACCGTCAGCGTCACCGGCGAGGTGAAGATGCCCGGCACCTACACCATGTCGGCCTTCGCCACCGTCTACAACGCGCTCTACATGGCGGGCGGCCCCAACGACATCGGCACGCTGCGCTCGGTGAAGGTGTTCCGTGGCGGGCGCCAGATTTCGAGCGTCGACGTCTACGCCTTCCTGCTGAACGGCCAGCTGACGGGCGACGTCCGCCTGCAGGACAACGACATCATCACCGTCGGCCCCTACGAGTCGCTGGTGTGCATCGCCGGCAAGGTGAAGCGCCCCATGTACTACGAGATGAAGAAGACCGAGAGCGCCGCCACGCTGCTGCGCTATGCCGGCGGATTCACCGGCGACGCCTTCACGAAGTCGGTCCGCGTTCACCGCAAGGCCGGCGCGCAGTACTCGGTGTTCAACGTCGGCGAGTTTGACATGAACGACTTCAAGGTGATGGACGAGGACTCGATTACGGTCGACTCCACCATCGTGCGCTATCAGAACATGGTGCAGGTCATCGGCGCCGTCTTCCGTCCGGGCATGTACCAGGCGGGCGGCCATATCAGCACCGTCAAGGCGCTCATCGAGGCTGCCGGCGGACTGACCGAGGAGGCCATCGGCCAGCATGCCGTCATGCACCGCACGCGCCCCGACCGCTCGCTCGAGGTGATGAGCATCGACATCAGCGGCATCCTTGAGGGCAGCACGCCCGACGTGCCCATCAAGAACGAGGACGTGCTCTACGTGGCCAGCAACGAGGAGCGCGAGGCCGACAAGACCATCACCATACACGGCGAGGTGGCTTACCCGGGCACGTATAAGTACGCCGCCAACCAGACGGTGGAGGATGCCATCCTGCAGGCTGGCGGAATGACCAACGCCGCCTCACTGGCCAAGGTCGACGTGGCGCGCCGCATCATCGACGCCGAGGCCACCGAGGCCAGCGACACCCTGGCCTACACCTACAGCTTCAAGATTGACAAGGACTTCAGTATCAGTCAGGCCAACGACTTCACGCTGCAGCCCTACGACGAGATATACGTCCGCCGCAGTCCGAAATACAACGAGCAGCAGAACGTCACCGTTGAGGGCGAGGTACAGTTCAGTGGCAGCTACACCCTGTCGAGCAGCGGCCAGCGCCTGAGCGAGATTATCAAGCAGGCCGGCGGACTGACCAAGCGCGCCTATCCCGAGGGCGCCAAGCTGCTGCGTAAGATGACCCAGGAGGAGCGCGAGCAGATGGAGACCATGCTGCGCACGGCCCAGCGCAACACAGGCAGCGACTCCATCGACGTGAAGAAACTGGCCACACAGATGACCCGCAACGTAGGTATCGAGCTCGACAAGGCACTGGCCAACCCCGGCAGCGACGACGACCCGATGCTGTTCGAGGGCGATCGCATCGTCGTGCCCCGCTACACGGGCACGGTCAGCATCAACGGCGAGGTGCTTTACCCCAACACCGTGCGTTACAAAGAGAACCTTTCGGTGAAAGACTATATCGACCTGGCCGGCGGTTTCACCTCTTCAGCAAAGAAGAACCAGACCATCATCATCTACATGAACGGCTTGGTGGCCAAGGCCGACCGTAAGCACAAGCCGACCCCCGGCTGCCAGATTCTCGTCCCCACGAAGCGCATGCGCCGCGGCTTGGGCCTGCAGGAGTGGATCAGCATCGGCACCAGTGCCGCCTCGCTCGGCACCATGATAGCCACTATTGCTAACCTGACCAAATAAGAGGTGAGAAGTAAGAAGTTAGAAGTAAAAAGTATGGAAGAGAACAAGACAGACAACAAACCGATAGACCTGATAGCGATAGCCAAGTCGCTATGGTCGCAGCGTAAGGTTTATTATAAGGTATTGCCGGCCACGCTAATCATCACATACCTGCTGATGGTTTGCATACCGCGCTACTACAAGTGCGAAATCAGTCTGGCACCTGAGACCAGCGGCACGTCAATCTCGGGCTCGATAGAGTCGCTGGCCTCGTCGTTCGGACTCAGTTCGCTCGGCAAGCTCAACTCCACCGACGCCATCTACGCTGAAATCTACCCCGAGGTCGTAGGCTCGAAGAACTTCATTGCCGAACTGATGACCGTTGACATCAAGACCAAGGAGGGCGACGTGGCGTGTAACTACTTCACCTACCTGCGCGACCACCAGAAGGCGCCGTGGTGGGGCTACATCAGGTCGTTCATCACCGAGTTGTTTTCCGACACGCCCCGCGACACCAGCAGCGGCAAGGAGAAACTCTCTGTGTTTAACCTCACCAAGCATCAGGAGATGCTCTTCGACGCCGTGAAGGACAAAATCAGCTGTAAATACGACAAGCGGACAGACATCGTCTACATCGTCGTGAAGGACCAGGACCCGCTGGTGGCCGCCATGATGGCTGAGGCGACGAGTGCCAAGCTGCAGGAGTTTATCATCAAGTACCGCACGAACAAGGCGCGCATCGACTACGAGTACTACAAGAAGCTCAGCGAAACGGCAAAGGCCGACTACGAGGAAGCCCTCGTGAAGTATGCCGCCAGCGCCGATGCCCATACCAACACGGTGCTCGCCACCTACCAGGCTAAGCTGGAGAGCATGGAGAACGACATGCAGGCCAAGTACAACATCTACACCGCCATGAACACCCAGATGCAGGGTGCCCAGGCCAAGTTGCAGGAGGCCACCCCGGCCTTCACCGTCATCGAGAGTGCCTCTATCCCCCATAAGCCGGCAGGTCCAAAAAGAATGATTATGTCTATCCTGATGACCATGCTCGCCGCCTTCGTCGTGACCGTCCGACTGTTGATGAAGAAAGAAAAAGCATCTTAATAAATGGTCGTATCGCTCGTCTTGCTTTTCATCACCTGCTTTTCCCTGTCGTTCGTTGAGGATCGGCTGGGCGACAGAGAGAAAAAGATTCTCTACGTTCTCTTTGGGATAGCCATGATTATGATAGCAGGAACGCGCGAGGTGGGCTCCACGCCCGACACTGAGTCGTACGAAGAGATGTTCTACTCTGGGGAGGACAGCATTTCAATGTTGCTCACCGAACCCTCCTTCGGCATCATTACCAACATCCTGCAGTCGATGTCGCTGGGCATCAACGCCCTGTTCTTCGTCTACGCCATCCTTGCCGTGCCCATCCAGCTGTTGGCCCTCTGGCGATTCTCGAAGATTCCGCTGCTGATGCTGACCGTCTACCTCTCTTATTATTATATGATTCACGACATGGTGCAGATACGCTGTGCCGTCGCCTCGGGTCTGTTCTTATGGGCCATCTACTTCTACGTCGAACGTAAGCCGGTGCTCACCCTGCTGTTCATTCTGATAGGCATTTTCTTCCACTTCTCAGCCGCAGCGGGACTCATCATCTTCTTCCTGGGTAACGGTTTCCCCCGGTGGCAGCGCTACCTGCTCTACGCCATCGTGCCCGTCGGGCTCGTCGTCTACGTCACCCATATCGACATCTTCTCACTCGTCCCCGATGAGTTGGGCGGCCTGAAGCTGATGAAATACCGCACCATGAGGGAAAAAGGCATCGAGGATGAGTTGGCCGGATGGAAATTGGGGAGCAACCTCCTGATATGGATGAACATCGTGCTCTACTATGCGTGCATCTATTATCACGACTACTTGGTGAAGCACTTCAAGTACACGTCGGTGGCTATCAAGCTGCAGGGCGTAGGCTTCATTTTTCTCTTCTTTGTCAACGCGTTGAGCATGGTGGTCGGCAACCGCATGTGCGACTACTTCTCCATAGCGTCGGTATTGCTGTGGACGGCCTCTGTCTATGCCTTCACACCGATCATCATCGGCAAGATTATCAACAACGTGATATCTGCCGTCAGGTTTGTTGCCAGCGTGCTGGCCTACGGGCTGGCCCTGATGTTCATGTAAAGCGCACATGTCATGAGTCTGAAGAAGAATTTCATCTATAGCTGCTTTCTGACGGTATCTACCTACCTGTTTCCGCTGTTGGTCTACCCCTACGTGTCGAGGACGCTGGGACTGTCGAACATCGGTATCGTCAACTTTGTCGACAATCTGGTCAACTACTTCGTCTACCTCTCCATGATGGGCATCTCGACAGTAGGCATCCGCGAGATTGCCGCCGTGCGCAGCAACCGCCAGTCCCTGTCGGCCACGTTCATCTCGTTGCTGTCGCTCACCATCATCACCACACTGATAGCCATCGCGACCCTGTGGATAGCCATGTACACCGTGCCCAAGCTGTTCCCCTTCCGCGACCTGCTCTACGTGGGTCTCGTCAAGCTGGTGTTCAACCTGCTGCTCGTCGAGTGGTTCTTCGTGGGCATGGAGGACTTCAAGTATATCACGCAGCGCTCAATACTCATCAAGTGTCTCTACGTGGCGTCGGTCTTCCTGTTTGTCAGGGAGCCAGCCGACTACAAGTTCTACTTCTTTCTGGGCGTGGCCGTCGTCATCGCCAACGCCCTCGTCAACATCGTCTACAGCCGGCGCTTCGTCAGCTACTCCTTCCGGCGGGTCAACCTGAAGCCCTATTACAAGGCGTTTCTCATCATGGGCGTCTACATACTGTTTACCAACGTCTACACCTACCTGAACCCCGTGTGGCTGGGTTTTGTAAGAGATACTGACGAGGTAGGCTACTTCACCACCGCCACCAAGCTGCACCACATCATCATGGCCGTACTGCTCTCGTTTACGAACATCCTGTATCCGCGTGTCTCAAACCTGCTGGCCGAGGGCAACAAGGAGGAGTTCTGGAATAAAATCAACACCGCCTTCGAGGCCATATTCCTCTTCTCGTTTCCCACCATCGCATTCCTGCTGGTGGCAGGCCCCGACCTGCTCCACCTGTGCGTGGGCGACGGCTTCGAGGGGGCTTACCTGCCCCTGAGAATCATTTCGCCGCTGGTGCTCGTCATCGGTATCGAGCAGATTCTCGTCATTCAGATTCTCCTTGCCATGCATCAGGACATCATCGTGCTGCGCAACTCGTTTATCGGCGCCTTTGCAGCGCTCATCCTGAATATCCTCATCACGGCCAGTCTGGGAGCACCGGGGTCGGCCATCGTCTGGGTCATGGCCGAATGTGTCATCATGGTATGCTCAGCGTCTGACATTTACCGCAAGTACCACTATCTGATGCCCGTCAGGAGAATGGCCATCTATTGCCTGTCGTACATTCCTCTCTTGCTGATTGCCTTCTTCATCTACCGCGAAGTGGGCAACAATTACACCATGCTTGCCGTCGTGGCTGCTGTCGTCATCGTTTACGCCTTCCTGACCGAGGTCTTCGTCCTGAAGAACAAGGTGGCCATGCAGCTCGCCGACACCGTTCGTCAATTCTTGCATTCACGTCATAACCATTAGTCAGATTCCTATGCTCTTGATCCTGCTCATATTAGTCGCACTGCTCTACTCGAAGTGGATTCTCATCACGCTGACATTCCCGTGGGTCAGCCTGCTCTTTCAGTTCCGGCGCCACAAAGGTACCGTGAGGAAAGTGCTGGCCGTGCCCGGCCTGGTCATTGAGCGCCTGACCAAGGACGGGGCCTCAAGGTTCATCATCCTGAACATCGGCTTCATCCCCTCGGTGACCTTACGCCGCGCGCTCTACCGCATGCTCGGGGCTGAGGTGGAGCGCCGCGCCGTGGTGCACTACCGCACGGAGCTCAGGGCACCTTACCGTCTGACCATCGGCCAGGGCAGCATCATCGGCGACAACGCCATCCTCGACGCCCGTAACGATCTCCGTATAGGCCGCAACGTCAACCTCTCGTCGAACGTGTCAATCTATACCGAGCAACACGACTACCGCGACCCGATGTTCGGCTACGATAACGAAAGAAACAAGGCCGTCGTCATCGGCGACCGCGTGTGGATAGGCAGCAACGTCGTCGTGCTGCCCGGCGTCACCATCGGCGAGGGCGCCGTCTGCTGTGCGGGCTGTGTCGTCACCCGCGACGTCGCCCCTTACGACGTCGTGGCCGGCATTCCCGCCCGTAAGATCAGCACGCGTCCTCAGACGCTGCAGTACGAGTTCGACGGCACGACGTGCTGGTTCTATTAATCGATGACGTCCATGAAAAGACTCCTCCTGATTACGCTGCTCGCCGCCTGCCGGCTGCTGCCGACGTCAGCCGCCGACGCTGAGATGCCCATCATTGCCTTCAACGGCGTGCCCAGCTGGCAAACCGCCGACGCCCACTTCCTGACGTTCAGCGAGTGTGGCTTCAACGTCAGCCTGGCCCCCTATCCGTCGCTCGACCAGCTGGTCAAAGCCTGCCGCTCGGCCGAGCGAAGCGGCGTGAGGGTGCTGGGGCGATGCCCTGAAATGGTGAGCAACCCCACACTGGCCGCCCGGACGCTGAAACAAGAGCGGGGCTTCTACGGCTACTACATGCAGGACGAGCCGTCGGTGGCTGAAATCCACGAGCGCCAGAAGGAGATAGAGCGGCTGGCGACGACCGACATGACGCACGTGTTCTACATCAACCTCTTCCCCTGCTACCGCGAGGACTGGATTCAGTCGGCCACGAAGGCCAAGACCTACCCCGAATACCTGAGGGCGGCCTTGGCGACGTCCTGCCAGCAGCTGTCGTTCGACTTCTACCCCGTCACGACCGGCGGTCTCAGGCCGACGTGGTATCACAACCTTGAGATGGTGCGCAGCGAGAGCCTCGCCGCGGGCAAGCCCTTCTGGGGCTTCGTGCTCTCCGTGCCCCACGACGTGCCCTTCACGCCCGCCACCTACTACCCCACCCCGACGCTGCCCGCACTACGGCTGCAGGTGTACGCTAACCTGGCCTACGGCGCTCAGGCCATTCAGTACTTCACCTACTGGACGCCCGCCCCGGGCCGCTTCAACTACCACGACGCACCCGTCGACATGAACGGCCGGAAGACTGCCACCTACGCCACTGTCCAGCAGATGAACAGCGAGCTTAGGTCCGTGGCGCGGCTGTTCTACGGCTCGCGCGTGCTGACGGTCGGCCATCTGGGCGACATTCCCCAGGGCACGACCCGCCAGACCGAAATGCCCCTCAACATCCGCTCGCTGAGGATTTCCGGCCGGCGGGGAGCCATCGTCTCGCAGCTCGAGAAAGACGGCCACCGCTACCTGGCCGTCGTCAACAAGGACCACGAGCGCAGGATGACGGTCAGAATCAGGACGCAGAACGACACGCCGCGCCACCTGACAAAGACGCTCCAGGAGGAGCCGATGAAGCAGTCGTACACCGTCGCGGCGGGTGACATCCTCCTCTTCCGGCTGAAGTAGGCAGGAGGGCCACTTGCCGACAGCCCTATTTCACGTTTTTTCGCCCAATGTTTTGGCTATTCAAAATAAAAGAAGTACCTTTGCACCAAACAACTAACAAATGGGTACACTCTGATGAAGTTCTCCATCACCATACCGACATACAGGGCCCAATACCTCAGGGAGGCTATTGAGAGCGTTGTCAGTCAGACGTGTCCTGACTGGGAACTCATCATCGTTGACGACTGCTCGCCAGAGAATCTGCACGCCATCGTCAAGCCCTTCCTGGCCGACAGCCGCATCAGCTACTACCGCAACGAGCGTAACTGCGGAGCGGCGAACGTGGTCGACAACTGGAACATCTGCCTCGGTCACTGCACGGGCGACTACGTCGTCTGCATGGGCGATGACGACCGACTGCTGCCCTGCTGTCTGGAGGAATACCTGAGGCTGATAGCTCAGTACCCTGACCTGAACGTCTACCACGCCAGGACGAGAATCATCGACGAGGCGGGGAACGCTGTCGAGACGCTGGCGGCGTTGCCTCCCTACGAGACCTGTCAGGAGATGCTTCGCGGCCAGTGGAAAGACAGACGCAAACAGTTCATCGGTGACTTCCTGTTTAGCCGCCAGTGGCTCGTCGCCAAGGGGGGCTACGTCAATTTCCCGTTAGCATACTGTAGCGACTGGGCCACGGCCAACCTCGCTGCCAAGGAGAAGGGCATTGCCAACGGCGGACAGGTCATGTTTGAATACAGGAGTCACAACAAGACCATCTCGCGCTCGCAGAACCTGAGACTGACCGTCACAGCCTGCGACGAGGCGTTCCGGTGGTATGAGCACAACTTTGAGGGGCTGCTCCCCGACGTCTTCCGTCACTACTTCGCCAGCAGCATCAAGCGCTTGGTCATCATGGACGTTACAGGCAGGCCCCTTTGCGAAATGCCTTATTGGCTGTTTCGTGCGCCAAAGACGTTCATATCAAGAAGCGAGATGGCTAATGCCTGCCTAAGGGGCGTGGCAGCGAAAATCCTTAAACCTTAATACGAGCAACCTGACATGAACATCCTCTTAGACTTCATACCATTCCAGATTAACGACGGCATCGGCGGGGCGGCGAGCTACGCCAAGGCCGTCAGCGACGAGATTTGCTCGAGCGTGGGTCCTCAAGACCAGCTGTTTGCCACTTACGACTCCTCACTGGGCACCGGCAGGCAGTACGACCACGAGGATTACGCTCGGCAGCACGACATCACGTTGGTAGACCTGTCAGCTGCACCACTGAGCCGGCATATCGCCCAGAACAACATCCAGGTTGTCTTCATCGCGATAGCCCAGTTTTACAGCGCCTATGACCTGAGCGGGATAAGCTGCAGGGTGGTCATGGGCATACACGACATCTGGGATGTCGAGCGCGAGGACAACCACATAGAGCTCATCATCCGCGACAGCCGACTGGAGAACACTTTCCGCTGGCTGAAACGGCTGGCAGGGTCGTTCAGCGGGCGCCACTACAGTCAGCAGCAGGCCATCTACAACCACATCATGCCGCTATATGCCGCACCGGCCACCATATCATTTACCGTTTCAGAATACACTCGGGCAGCCCTGACCTACCACTTCCCCGTTTTGACCAATAAGGACATCCACGTGCTGTATTCGCCGGCGAGGGCGGTGCCCATACTGCCGGCTGTTGAGAACGAGCAGCTGAGGAGCCTGATTGACAACAAACGGCAGTATCTGTTCATGCTGTCGGCAAACCGGCGTCTGAAGAATGCGAGACTGCTGGTCGAGGTGTATCAGCGACTACTGGCTGAGCATCCCGACCTGCACCTGGTGACGCTGAAATATGGCTGTTCGGTGCATCCGCAGCATGTGGACATCCCTTTCCTGACCGATGCAGACCTTCAGCACGCCTACAAGCATGCTTATGCACTGGTCTTCACGTCGTTCTTCGAGGGATTCGGCTATCCACCTGTCGAGGCCATGAGATACCTGACGCCTACCGTGGTCTCAAATGTCACCAGCATTCCAGAGATAGTGGGCGAGGCCGGCATCTATTTCTCGCCATTCTATCCTGCCGACCTGTTCCGCGCACTGAAGACGGTGCTCGAGGACCGCAACTGCCGCGCCACCCAGTTGTCGCGCCGCTTTGCTGAAGTAACAAAACGCCAGCAGGACGATCTGAAGAAACTGTCTCAGTTAATAATCAGCAACGAATAAACTGCAATGAAAGCAAGAGTTATAGCATACTACCTCCCACAGTTCCACCCCATACCCGAAAACGATGAAGCATGGGGACCAGGCTTCACCGAGTGGACAAACGTGGCAAAGGCCAAGCCCTTGTTCAGAGGACACTACCAACCGCGTATTCCCGCCGACCTGGGGTTTTACGACCTCCGGCTGCCGGAAGTACGCGAGCAGCAGGCCAATCTGGCTCGTGAGGCTGGTATTGAAGGATTCTGCTATTACCACTATTGGATGGGGAATGGTAAGCTGTTGCTACAGAGGCCTTTCCAAGAGGTGCTCCAGAGCGGCAGACCCGACTACCCTTTCTGCCTCTGCTGGGCAAACCACGAGTGGACCACCAGAACTTGGCAGAACGGAGGAAAAGAGAAAGTGATTGCACCAATGGTGTACAACGGGGAAGAGGACTACACTGCCCATTTCTACTATGTGTTATCTGCGTTTAAGGATAAGAGATACATTACTGTCGACGGGTTGCCACTATTCTCCATCTACGACCCTTACCACTTTGCTGACGTGGAAGCTTTTATGGCGTTGTGGCGACGATTGGCATTGGAGAATGGTCTTCCAGGAATCCATTTCTCTGCAATGATAAACAACACCACCACTATCAAGCGAGCTGGCGACGGAAGTCTGAAGCGCGTGATACCCAATACAGAAAACAGCAGTGAAGTATTTTCTGATATTCTCTCATTAGGATTCGACAGTATCACCTCGTACGGCAAAGCAAGGGGGGAAATGCTATTCAAAGGGAAATATCGCCGGATTATGACAAAATACATCCATAAGCATCTGCCATTCCTACCGGCATTGCGTTACAACTACCCGGAAACCGTGAGACATTTCTTTGCGCCTGAGGACCAGTGGGAGAATGTATTCCCTGTCGTCATTCCGCAATGGGACCGTACACCCCGAGCCGGCAAGGGAGAAGGCGTTTATATCAATGCAACCCCCGCTAATTTCGAGAAACACTTGTCAACAGCTATCAATATTATCAAAGACAAGACAGATGAGCACAAGATTATCTTTATCAAGTCTTGGAATGAGTGGGGAGAAGGAAACTACATTGAGCCAGACGAAAAATACAGACATGGCTTTCTTGATGCAATTAAGAACGTTTTAGGTAAATGAGGAACAGATGAAGAAGCACCCGAAAGACATAATTTTCTACATTGACCCACAATCAATGATAAATCTTGCAGCATATGACTATCATTTGCTGGCAGACATCAAAGACTTTGACGTACATTATATCTGTAGCAAACATTTAGACCACAAGGAAAACCCTGACCATGTGTACCACAAGGTTTTCAACTATAACAAATTGGGAAATCCTGCATTCAAGGCATTCAGCTACGTGTTGACGTACATCAGGCTTCTCTCTCTCTTCTTTACGCTCAGGCCCAAATTGGTTCATGTCCAATGGTTCAGGCTACAGCATTTTGACCTGTATTATTATAGGTTGGCAAAGAAACTCTTTGGTTTCAAGCTGGTATATACTGCCCACAATATCCTGCCCTTAAATACTGGCGACCGCTATATGCCTGTGTTCTCGAAGATTTACGGCATTTGCGATGAAATCATTGTACATTCAAACGACACCAAGGCGCAACTGGCCCGGAAATTTAGCCTCCCCGATGACAAGATTACCGTCATTCACCATGGCTACCTGCAACTAAATTACGACAGGCAGAAATACAACGAAGAAGAGCAAGTATTCGACAAGAAATACAATTTCGGCGACAAACTTATATTCGCCTCCTTGGGGTTCCAAAACGCTTACAAGGGCTATGATATCCTTGCCAGAGTATGGGCTGATACGCCACAACTGAACAACAATCACAATTGCATACTGCTGATGGTGGGAAAGAACCAAGGAGTTGACTTCTCCATGTTGCAACAATGCAATAATGTTATCATTGAGGACCGAAAACTATCCAATGAAGAGTATTACTACCTGCTGTCCCATACCAGTGTGTATCTGTTGCCATATAGAAAGACCTCATTCTCGCAGAGTGGCGCTCTTATGACGACTATATCCGAAAGAATTCCCACGCTGGTAACTAATGTCGGAGGCCTGCCGGAACCCCTAAGGATTGCTCATATTGGATGGGTTATAGAAGAGGATGTGAACGAGGCTAATCTACAAGCCGCTCTGTTACATATCATGAGCCATCCAGAGGAAATCAGAAGAATCAAGAACGACGAACTTGCATGGAAAAAAGTACAGGCCTACTATGACTGGCACAACATCAGTCTACAGACACAGGATTTGTACCATAAGGCCATCTGACAATTTAAAGTTTCATTGTACCTTTGCAATCCCAATCCTTCATTATGGAAATAAAAAGACAGTTGCTGCACATGGCGGCATGGATGCTATACCCATTACCTGATAAGCAGATGCTCCAGCTGGAGTATCGCATAAAAAACGGCAGGAGACTAAACCTTACCAATCCCGTTCGGTTTACCGAAAAGATACAATGGTATAAGTGCTATTACCGCAACCCGCTGATGCTCCAATGCACAGACAAGTACCAAGTAAGAGAATATGTGAATAGGAAACTCGGGACAGGCCAATACCTCAACAATCTCTATCAGCTGGTTGACAGGGCCGAAGATATTGACTTTGATTCACTCCCAGAGCAGTTTGTAATTAAGACCACTGACGGTAGCAGCGGCGATAATGTCCTGATAGTAAAAAACAAGCAGGAACTCGACATCCCCCAGGCTATTAAGAAAGTAAACAAATGGCGCAACAGGCGTAACTATGTCATTTCAAGGGAATGGGCTTATCGTGGTGCGGGGAAATCCCAGATTGTCGTGGAACAGTATCTGAAAGACAGCAGCAATGCTGACGAAGCACTTAACGACTATAAATTCCTCTGTTTCAACGGTAAGTTCCAGTATATGTGGGTAGACAAAGACCGCTATACCAATCACACCAGATGCTTCTATGACCGGGATTTCAAATGGATTCCCGGCATCGACTTTGAGTATCCTGCGTCTGCCACAGAATTCCCACTGCCAGACAATGTGACGGATATGGTGCCTATCGCAGAAAAGCTCTCAGAAGACTTTCCATTTGCCCGCATAGACCTATATAACATACAGGGCAGAATCGTTTTTGGGGAAATCACATTCTACCCTGGCAGTGGATTCCACAACACGACACCTGACAGTTTCGACTTTGAGCTTGGACGCCATTGGAAAATGTGTAATAACACAACTACATCCCCCACACCATGATGTTGCGTCCGTTATACTGGCAGGACTTGTGCCAGATGCGTTCATCCCATGACTTCTCTTTCGTACGGTCAAAGATGATGAGGTGTCCCTCGTCCACGCTGCCTACGGTGTCCATGTATTCCCACGTCTGCTGCAATCCCTTTTCGATGATGGCGTCGAGCGAGCCGCGTTTAATCTTCAGCTCCAGCACTACACGCTGAACGGGGCCGCCGTAATGGTCGGTCAGAGGCTTGCGTATAAGCAGGTCGGTGCGCCGCCGCCCGAGTCCGTATTCTCTGTCAATATAACCGCCGCCGTTGACAATTCTTTGCAGAAAAGCTTGCAGCAACAGCTGCGGACCTGCCTCGGCATAGTCGAACTTCTGAATCCACGAGTCGCTGTTCTGTCGGAAGAACTGCTGGAAGTCTGTCAGCAGTTTCACCATGTCAATGCTGCCGTCAGCCCGCTGATACCACTGCGGCTCCTGGATGAGGGTCTGCTGGGTGTTCCAAGTGAGCTCCCGGGGAATGATTTCACGATATATGCCGTTGGCAATGCGTATAGGTTTCCCCCGGTCGCGAGTGATGAGTCCCATGTCGGTAACATACTGTATGTCGTCAGCCTTCATCTTTTCCTCGTCAGGCTCCTCGGCATTGGCAAGGATAGGCTCTATCACCCGCTTGACGCGCTCTTCCTGCAACTTATAGATTAAGATGTCTATATGCGTGTCGCGGCGGTAGATGATGCGCTCTTGTGCCCGGTAAATCATCTCTGGGGTGATGGTGATGCTGCGGTCGCGGTTTTCGGTCATCTTCCATGTCACCTCATGGGCCAGGGCGTTCACTAACCACGGCTGGCCCTCGGTGGCCTCCCATACCATGGGGAAACAGGCTTCGTCCCACTGTTGTCCTGTCTCGCGCGTATGCTGCATATAGAGTTCACGTATTTCCTCCTTGGAGAAATTGCCTAATCTCAGCGACTCGGCCTTGATGTTGAAAGCCGAACCGCCGGTGACGATGTCCTGGTTGGAGAGCACGATGCGATAGTCGCGAACGTCGCGAACGCCACAGAGCACAATGGTCTGAGGGAAGGCTGCCGGGCGGTTGGGATAGCCGGCACGAAGTTGACGCAGCACGCTCACAAGAGAGTCGCCCACCAAAGCGTCAATCTCGTCAATAAAGAGCACAAGTGGTCTTGGCAGACTCTCCGACAGACGTCGCAGGAAGGTGGCAAGCATGGCATCCTTGCCCGTCTGCTGCACACTTTCAGCCACTTGGAGCGGAAGGTCGTTTTTCAGAATACCGCGCATCTCTTCTGCCAATGTGTCTACAGTCGACTTTATCACGCTCTGCACGTCGTTGCGCGAAGCCTGGCCGCCCTCCACGTTGGCATAGACGGCGATGTAGTCGCCCCGCTCGTTGAGATAGTCGCGCAAGGCGAGCAGGCACGACGTCTTACCCGTCTGGCGAGGCGCATGGAGCACGAAGTAGCGCTGCTGAAAAATTAACGACATCATCTCATCAAGGTTAAACCTGGCAAGAGGGTCAATCGAGTAATTAATATCGGTCTTCTGCGGTCCCGCCGTATTAAAGAATTTCTCCATAGCTATTATTTTTGCCCACAAAGATACGAAGAAAAAAGGGAAAAGCAAGCACGAAAGAGAAAAAACAAGCTTTCATGGCTCAAAATCACAAAATAATTCGTACCTTTGCAGCCGATTTGCGTAAGAACAGCGAATGAAACAGGAGTTAGTGTCAGTCATCATGCCTACCTATAATGCCGGCAAATACCTTGCCGGCAGCATCGACAGCATACTGGGACAGACCTACCAGAACCTGGAACTGCTCATCACCGACGACTGCTCGGACGACGACACACGGCAAATTCTGAAGGACTATGCACAGAAGGACCAGCGCGTGAAAGTGACATACCTCAAGGAGAACTCCGGACCGGCCATTGCCCGCAACCGCTCCATCGAGCGCGCCAGGGGGCGCTACATCGCTTTCTGCGACTGTGACGACCGCTGGATGCCCGAGAAGCTGGAGAAGCAGATTGCCCACATGACGCGCAAGGACTGCGCCCTCAGCAGTTCGTCGTACCTCATCTGTGACGACGACAACCAGGTGACGGGCATCAGCGTCTCGCCGAAGTACCTCACGCTGAGCATGATGAAGCGCGACAACAAGATAGGCTGCCTGACGGCCATCTACGACATCAAGCGCCTGGGTCACAAGTTCTACATGCCCGCCATCCGCAAGCGCCAGGACTGGGCGCTGTTTCTCAACATCCTGAAGGACTGCCAGATCTGCTTCTGCCTGACCGAGCCGCTGGCCTACTACCGGCAGCACGACAACTCGGTGTCGAGCAACAAGCTGTCGCTCATCAAGTACAACGTCAACGTCTACGAGACGGTGTTCGGATACTCCACGTGGAAGGCCTATCTCTACTTCTTCCTCTGCTTCCTTCCCGCCTACACCGCCAAGGTCATGAAGCGCCGGCGCGACAGCCGCAAATACCTGAAAAATCATTTTTAGCCGTTATTCTTTGTCCATACGGTTTTTTTTTCGTACCTTTGCAGCCGTTTTGCAGAAAGGCGGCGGCCAGACATGGCCGTAATGCCAAAAAAGGCAAAGAAAAATAGTAATCACGTGCAATAAATGTTGCCCTCTGCCGTTATATATAAAAAATGACAAGGAGTACATCGCGCAAAAGAGCATCTATGACGAAACTCAACAATGGATATATCTTAGATGGCATGAATGAATTCGAACGCAACGTCAAACGTGGGTTCGACTTTGTGGTGTCCATTATCTGCATGCTGGTCTTCTCGCCTCTTTTCGCCTATTGCTATTTCATGATCAAGCGCGACGACGGCGGACCCGTCATCTACAAGCAGGAGCGCATAGGCCGCTTCGGCCGGCCATTCTACATCTACAAGTTCCGCAGCATGAAGGTCGGCGCCGAGGCCAACGGCCCCGAGCTCTGCGACTCTGAGGACGACAACCGCCTGACCAAGGCCGGCCGCTTCCTCCGTGCCCACCATCTCGACGAGCTGCCCCAGTTCTGGAACGTCTTCAAGGGCGAGATGTCGTTCGTAGGCCCGCGCCCCGAGCGCAAGTTCTTCATCGACCAGATTATGGAGCAAGACGAGCGCTACGAATATCTGTACCAGATACGCCCCGGCATCTCGTCGCTGGCCACGCTCTACAACGGCTATACCGACACGATGGAGAAGATGCTGAAGCGCCTTGAGATGGATCTCTACTACCTGGAGCACCGCTCCTGGTGGCTCGACTTCAAGATTATCGGACTGACCTTCCTCCGTATCGTCTTCGGCAAGAAATTCTAAGTTGGCGCAGGGTTTAGGGATTTTCCCCTGCCGTTTAGGGAAAATCCTTTGCAGGAGTCAGGATTTTGTTGTTTCTTTGCACCGAGAAAAAGAAACAAACATGTCGAACCGATAAAAACTCTACGATTATGAAGAAACTGATATTCGCACTGATGGTGATGCTGACCACAGCCGTGTCGGCAAGTGCAATGAGCTACGAGCAGGCCCGCAACGAGGCCCTGTTCCTCACCGACAAGATGGCCTACGAGCTGAACCTCACCGACGCCCAGTACGAGGCCGCCTACGAGATTAACCTCGACTACCTGATGGGCGTCACGGGCCAGGCCGACGTCTTCGGCACCTACTGGGAGCGCCGCAACCTTGACCTGAGCTACATTCTCTACACGTGGCAGTGGGACCTCTTCCGCGCAGCCACCTACTTCTACCGCCCGCTCTACTGGGATGCCGGCTACTGGCACTTCGGCGTCTACGCCCGCTACCCGCACCGCGACTACTTCTACTTCGGGCGTCCACACTTCTACGCCACCTACCGCGGCGGTCACGCCTGGCACCTGAACGGCGGGCGCAGCTACTACCACGGTCGTGCCGACCACTTCCGCCCCTCACTGCCCCACGGACGTCAGCACTTCGGCATGCGCAACGGCTTCGACCGCGGCGACTACCGCGGCTCACGCGCCGGCAGTTCGACCCGCATCACCGGCCGTCAGGGCGGACGCGACAACGGGCGCTCAATAGGCAACCGCAACATGGGCGGCAACCGCAATGCGGGCGGTGGCAACCGCACCGTCATCGACAACCGCACCTATAACTACAACAGCGGCAACAACAGCAACAACCAGCGCAGCGGCGGCCGCTTCGGCGGCAGCAGCCTGGACCGCAGCCCGGGCAACTCGGGCAGCATGAACCGCCAGTCAGGCAGCATTGAGCGCGGCGGCAGCCGCAGCTACGGCAGCAGCGCCACGCCTACCCGCTCGTTCGGCGGCAGCCGCAGCTCAGGCAGCATCGGCGGCAGCCGCAGCTCTGCCCCCACCCGCTCGGCAGGCAGCTCGGCCGGCAGCCGCTCGTCAGGTGGCAGCCACGGTGGCGGACACTTCGGTGGCAACGCAGCCCGCCGATAATCACACTACAACGTGAGCGTGCGGACCTCGCAGTTCTGCATACGCTCCACCTCACTCATCTGCTTGCCGTAGTGCACAGCCTGTATCGCCTTGTTGACGATGCCGTGCCCTACGGCAAGCACTGTTTTTCCCGCGTACCTTATTCTTATATAGTCCAGGAAGCGGCCGGCACGCCGCAGCAGCTCGTCGAGCGTCTCAATATCGTCGGGCCACGGCTCGCCCTTCAGACTGGGAATGTAGCGGCCGGTGAACGAGCCCCAGTCGCGCTCGCGCAGCAGCGGTGTGGTCACGACTTCCAGTCCACGGGGCTCAGCCAGTATGCGGGCCGTGTCGACAGCCCGCCTGAGGTCGCTGGCCACCACGGCGTCGATAGCGTCGGCGGCCAGTCGGTCGCGCAGCGCCTCGGCCTGACGTATGCCCTCGGCCGTGAGCTGCCCCTGGGTCTGTCCCTGCATAATCTGGCCGACGTTATCCACGGTCTCGCCGTGGCGTACTAAAAGCAAAATGGTCTTCATTGGTGCAAAGTTACGAAATAATTCATAATTCATGATTCATAATTCATAATTATTTCGTAACTTTGCGCCATCAACAAGCAAGACATCATGAAAATCCTACAAAGTTCAGTCTTCCGCGCCTTGTGCGCCATCGTCATCGGCATCCTGCTCATTAAGTTTCCCGACAACACGGTGAAAGGCATCACCGTCGCCATCGGCGTGCTGTTCCTCGTGTCGGGGCTCATCTCGTGTGTCACCTACTTCTGGGCGAAGCGCAACGTCAGCGAGTACAAGATCTACGACGCCGAGGGCAACCTCGTGGCCGGCGAGCAACCGACGTTCCCCATCGTGGGCATCGGCAGCGCCATCCTGGGCCTGATCCTGGCGCTGACGCCGACGGCCTTCGTCTCGGCGCTGATGTACATCATCGGGGCCATCCTCATCCTGGGAGCCATCAACCAGTACATGAACCTCATCGGGGCGCGCCGCTACGGCAGCGTCAGCTTCTGGTTCTGGGTCATGCCGACGCTCATCCTGCTCACCGGCGTCTACGTCATGGTGAAGCCGCTGGCGCCGCTGGCGACGGCGATGCTCGTCCTTGGCTGGTGTACGCTCGTCTACGGTGTGGTGGAACTCATCAACGCCATGAAGTTCTACAACGACAAGAAAGCCTGGCTGAAGTCACAAGAACAGCAACCACAACTCGACAACTTTGAGGAGATCTCAGAGAAATAAGAGGTAATAAAAACTGACCCTAACCCAACTGACCCCACCCCTGCCTGGCTTCTCCCCGACAGGGGTGGAGTTAGTAATATTCAGACTCCCGTGACGATGCCCTGGATGTAGGTCTTCAGGATGTGTATGCCGGTGCGGTTGTCGCCGCCCCAGGGAATGATGAGGTCGGCGAACTTCTTAGTGGGCTCGATGAACTGCTCGTGCATGGGCTTGAGCACCTTCTCGTAGCGGTCGAGCACCATGTCGACGGTTCGTCCGCGCTCGACGACGTCGCGGCGTATGTTACGTATCAGGCGCACGTCGTCGTCGGTATCGACGTAGATTTTCAGGTCCATCATGTCGCGCAGCCGTTTGTAGTGCAGTGCCATGATGCCCTCGATGATGATGACGGGCTTCGGCTCCACGTGCACGGTCTCCTTCTGTCGGTTGCTCTCTATATACGAGTAGGTGGGCTGCTCTACGGCCTCGCCGTTCTTCAGCAGTCGTATGTGCTCGGTCAGCAGCTTCCAGTCGAAGGCGTCGGGGTGGTCGAAGTTGATGGCCGCCCGCTCCTCGGGCGTCATGCCCGTGGTGTCATTATAGTACGAGTCGAGGGGTATGACGGCCGCACAGTGTGGCGGCAGCGCCTTCGCGATGCGCCTGACGACGGTAGTCTTGCCCGAGCCGGTTCCGCCGGCAATTCCGATAATAGTCATGATGATATTTACGATTTACTGATTTTCGATTTACAGATTATTATTTACCAATTATTTGATTTACTTCCCGGTGATGATGCGTATGATGGCAGTCACGTCGGCCACGTGGTATAGTTTTAGATGTGACAATGGAATGATGGTGCAAAGATAGCAAAAAAGATTGGAACGTCCAAACAATTTAGAAGAAAAAAATAGCCATCCGCCGCCGTTAGGCCATCGTCTTCTTAAATGTTCACCAACTGGTGTTACACCAAGTGGTGAACATTCCTCTGGCCGGCTGTCGGCCGTAGGTTCTGGCTCGGAAAAACACGGGGGGGCACGGCCGGCGGCAGAAAAACTGTGTTCGCCGTGTGCCTCCGTGCCTAAAAAAAGGAGGGGCGAGGGACGGGAGCAGTAATCATACACATCTAAAAAACTTAGAAAAAAAGAAAAAATATTTCAGTAATCGAAAAAAATAGCGTAACTTCGCGCCGTAATTTCACAACACGCTCAACGACAATGAAGACATACCTTATGGCACTGGCCGCAGCGGCCTCGATGGCAACGGCAACGGCACAGGACAAACCAAGCTACGACCGCAACCTACTGAACCACCTGGACGTGAGCATCACGGCCGGCTCAACGGGCGTGGGCTTCGACCTGAGCACCCCCGTCGGCGACTACGTCAGGCTGCGCACCGGTCTGAGCATCATGCCCCGGGTGGAGCTGCCCACGACGTTCAAGCTGCAGGTGGGCGACACCCTGGAGTCGAGCAAGTCGAAGTTCGAGCGGCTCTCCGAGCGACTCTCGGGCATCACGGGCCGCGAGGTGAAGCCACAGGTCGACATGATACGCGTGCCGACGTTCTGGAACTGGAACGTGCTGGTGGACGTCTACCCCTTCAGGCGCAACCGCCACTGGCGCTTCACCGCCGGCTTCTACTGGGGCAACAAGACCATCGGCCAGGCTTACAACACCGCCGAGTGCGTGCCCACGCTGCTGGCCGTCAACATGTATAACGGCCTCTACGACAAGCTGCACGGCGAGAAGACAAAGCAGGAATGGCAAGAGGTCAAGCTAATTGACTTAGGCCCAGGCTATGAAGATATCAGCACCGATATCAATCTGCTGAAGCGGCTGCAGCGCAGCCTTGACTACAACGGCCGCATCGGCGTGAGCATGGGCCGCTACAGCCACGACATCAAGGACGACGAAGGCAACGTCATCCACAAGCAGGGCGACTACTACAAGCTGGTGCCCAACGAGGAGAGCATGGTGAAGGCCGAGATGTATGCCAACAACTTCAAGCCCTACCTCGGCTTCGGCTACGAGGGCCGGCTCGTCAAGGGCGACGACCGCTACAAGGTGTCCTTCGACTGCGGTGCCATGTTCTGGGGCGGCACGCCGCGCCTCATCACCCACGACGGCACCGACCTGACGCACGACGTTGAAGACATCCCCGGCGGCGTAGGCACCGACGTCCGCCTCATCGGTGCGCTGAAGGTCTACCCCGTGCTGAACATCCGGCTCACGCGCACACTGTTTTAAGGCGCAGCGAAGTTGCTTTTCCTGCACTGACCACTGACTGTCAGGCACTTACGCCTACTGCCAGCCCGTTTTTCCTGCACTGAAACCTGCACTGTAAAGTTGCACTGAACCATCAAGACGACCGGCCAAATGGAGGCGGTATTTACCCCGAAAGGTGGCGCTTTTCACCTCGAAAAGCGCCACCTTTCAGGGTGAAAAGCGCCACCTTTCAATTGTTCACCGCCAGTGAATAAAGATTCACCAGCCATGAAACGTAGGAACAAGTGCAGGAACAAGTAGCAAGTGCAGGAAGGAGTGCAGGCAGCAGTGCAGGAAACAGGGGGCAAGCGGCCCGCAACTGTCTGATAATCAGTGGTCAGTGCAGGAGTGCAGGAAAAAAATGCTGATAAGGCGTAGGCGGAGCCTGTCGCCTCATCAGCCTGTTTATTTCACGACGACCTTGCGGCCATTGATGATGTAGACACCCTTGCGGAGCAGGCCCGACGAACGGGCATCGGACAGCACGCGACGGCCATAGACATCGTAAACGACGACGGGACCGCCGCCAGCCTGAACAGCATTCACGGCCGAGACGACATTCACCGTCAGCGTGCCGTTGACGTAGCTGAACACGTAGTTGTCGGCCTGACCACCGGCGACCGTGATGGCATAGTCGCCGACGGGGCTGTCCTTAGTGGCCGTGGTCGACGCCGTTGGCCTGACCTTCAGCACCGACTCCGTCTCGCCGTTGACGAAGCCCTCGTAGGTGAGCACGAACTCAGGGTTCTCCTGGCCCTCTTCCCTTGAGACATCGGCTGCGCTGACCGTCAGTTCGGCAGGCGTGATGGTCAGCACACCGTCGGCCAGCGTGGTGAAGCCGTTGGTGACAGACCCGACAGCAACCCGGATGGGATAGCGGCCCACGGGCGACGTCGCCGTGGCAGGGCACGACAGGGCGGGTGTGCCCATCAGCTCGGCGCCGCTGACGGTGTAGCCGAACTCCGGGTTGTCCTCGCCGTAGTGGCGCGTATAGTTGTTGGCGGTGATGGTGACGGCCTCAGACAGCATCTTGCTGTACTCGGTCTCGGTGAGCACCTTCAGCGTCGTGGGCGTGCCGAGAGGCACCGTCAGGTAGGCGGTGTTGGCCGGGATATGCTTCAGGTCCGACCGGCGGACGAAGGCGAGCGAGCCGTCGGCAGCCTTTCCGAGCACGCGCATGGTCGACGCATTATAGGCAACGACGTTGGTGTGGCTGCCGGCATCGGGATTGCAGAAATAGACGCCGGTGAGCTGGTTGTCGGCGGGCGCCTTGGCCGACGACGTCAGCAGGTTCAGCTTGTTGTCGGCAGCCTGGCCTGACGTACTCTCGACGATGACGGGCGTGCCGCCGGGCACGACGGACGACATCTCCCTGACGACGACACAGGCGCGGCCAGCATCGACCTTGGTCACGTAGTAGGCCTTCATCGCCGACGAGGCGAACGAGAAGGGGAACGACGTATAGAAGGTCTTGTAGTAGCGTCCGCCGGCGTTGATGTCGGGCGTCAGGCCGAAGTAGTTGTCGCCGGTGTTCTTCACGGGCTGGATGAGCCAATACCTCGAATTGGGTGAGTTGGTACACACCGTACCGTAGATCTTCTCCTCGGGGCTGAGCATCCAGCTGGGAATGACGTCGTCCAGGTACTTCGTCATGCCGCTCTCGGTGGCATAGGCCGAGTAGGTGCCGTCCTCCCAGTCGTAGATCATGAGTTCGCGCTTAATCATCTTGTAGGTCGACATGCCCTGGCTCTGCAGGTCGTAGCCCTTGCTCATCTTCTTGATGTAGACGACGGAGGCGGGGTCAGAGACGACGCGCTCGAAGCCCATCACCGTGCGCAGGGCGTTCAGGTCGGCGTCGGTGGTCGACATGTTCACGCTGCCGCGGTTGTCGACGACGGTGATGAACCGTGTGGTCTTCTCGTTCTGCACGCGGTAGTAGCCGTCGCCGTTGAGCTGTGCCCACGACGTGGCGGCCGAGAGGGCTGCGACTGTCAGTAGTTGTATTCTCTTCATACGTATTTCAGTGAGCTGATTCTTTGACGTGAAACTGACCTTACCGCTATGCGTGCTGTAGGCGGCATAGAAGTAAGGTCAGTTAAAGTTGGTCGATATCTATATGCTGACCGGATTACTCGGCGATACAGATGGAGACACGGTTCTTGTCGTTCTCAGCAAACGGCTGCACGCGGGCACCCTTTGAGTCGTAAGAGATGCGGCTCTCGGCGATGCCGTAGGTGGTCTTCAGGGCCTTCACGACGACATCGGCGCGCTGGGCGGCCAGACGGTCGTTGATCTTGTCGTTACCCGTACCGGCGTCAGCATAGCCGGTGACGATGACCTTTGCAGCGGGATACTTGTTGAGGTAGTCGGCGATGTCCTTGACCTTCTGCTCCTCAGCCTTTGAAATCTTGAAGGAGTTGATGGTGAAGAACACGTCGCGGCGCAGCGGCTCGACCTTATCGGCCTTGGGCTCGGCAGCCACGGGCACCTCGACACGCTTCTCGACAATCTTCTCGACGTAGCGAATCTCGGGCTCGGGAGCGGGAATGAAGCGCGAGGTGTGGGTAGCGCCGAGGTTGATCTTCAGGCCGGCGAGGGCATTGAAGTACCAGTCGGCGTTCTCAGCCTTCTTTGAGTTGTAACGGTCGCTGAGCACGTTGGCGTTAACCTCGAGTCCGACAGAAACCTTGTCGTTGAGGCGGAAGTCGCCCGTCAGACCGGCACGGCCGGTGACGCGCACCTTCGTGCCGTCCCAGACGTACTCCATGTTCTGGGCACGGTCGGCAGCGGGCAGATAGCCGCCGCAGGCAGCGATGTAGTTGTTCTTAACCTTCTCGGCATCGTCGTTGCTGAAGCCGATGTTGGCACCGACGCCAACGAAAGCACCGAGGTTGAACAAGCGGTTGGGATTGTAACCGGCCAGCATGTTCGACAGGTTGAAGGTCAGGTCGAGCGAGGGAGCAACATACTTCCACTTCCAGCTGTCATAGAAATTGCCTGCGCCGAAGTCCTTGTTGCTGATACCGGCAGTGCTTTGCCAGGCATTCACCGACAGGCGTGCGCCGATAGCCTTACTGAAGTTGTAGCCCAGGGCTGCCTGTACGTTATAGGAAATAAGATCCTTGAAATCAATCTCGCCCAGCGTATACTGTGCGCCTACCGGCTGCAGCTGGATATACATGTGCGGATTGAAAACATATTCAGTCGTGCCTTTAGGCTCCTGGGCCGATGCTGAAAGCACGCCCAGAAGCATAAGACCTGACAATATTGTTTTCTTCATTTTCATTTTATCTACTCTTTTTTAGAATTCAACATAGAACTTCTTAATCATCACAACGCCGAGGTAGTCAACGGCTGTATAGGTAAGCTCGTAAATCTTACCGGCCTCGCCCTTGAGCGTGCAGTTCTGCATGCCATCGACAACCTTGAACATATTCTCGCCACCGTTGGCAGCAGCAGCCAGCGACTTAGCCTCAGCCACGTCGAGCTCGGCCTTGGTCTTGGCATCGTACACATTGGTCACAGCCACGAACTTCTTGTAGATAGGAGCAAAGTACTGCATGCTGTAGGTGGTGGGAACGAGGGTCAGCTCGCCATTGGAAGCCTTGGTGGGCAGAACCAGGTCGCGGCTGAGCAGGGCCACCTTGTTGTCCTGCAGACCGAACATGGTGATGTAGAGCGAACGGTGAGCGTTGTTCATCACGCGCAGGATGTGGTTCTCGATGCGGGTCCAGTACTTGTCGATAGCGGCGTAGGCGCTGGCCTTGGCGTCCTCGACGTAAGTCTGGAAGTTGTTGGTGGCATAGACCTCGTTGAAGAACTCGGCCATCTTCTGGTTAGCCTCGCTGCCGGCGCCGTAGTTGGCGTTGATGGCATCGACCAGCTCCTTGATGGTCTCGGTAGCGTCGCCATAGACGTCGTCAATAGCGCAGTCAACGGTGACGGTCTCGCCGCTGGCAGTCTTGCCATTCAGCACACCGGTAACCTTGACCAGGATGCGGCCGTTCTCGTCGACGGTGATGTCCTTACCGAAGTCGACGTCCTTGAACTGGAACTCATAAGCCGGGAAGTTAGGCACCTTGACCTCGAGCTGGGCGATGACGCGGGCGATGACCGAACGCGTGCGGCCGAAGCCCTCGACGTGGTTGAAGGTCTTGTCCTTCATGAATGCGAACGACAGGGGCTTGATGGCTACGGTAGCCAGGTTGTACTGCGAGAAGATGTCGTGAGCCTGCTCGTCGGCATCGGTCCACGAAGCCTTCAGGCCGTAAGCGGGAATATCGTTCTGCAGGCTGGTCATCACCTTACCGGCGGCTTCAGCCACCGAGATGCGTGTACGCTCCTTGAGCACCAGCTTGATGGCGTCCTCAATACCCTTGAAGTCGACAGTGACCTTAGCCTTGTCGATATCCTCGGCCTTGAGGGTAGCCTTAGCCTGATAGAAGCCGTTCTCAACGCTGCGGGTGTCGCGGAAGACGCCCATGTTCAGCTCGGCGTTAGAGGGCTCCAGCGGGCTGAGGGTAATCGGCGACTCGTTCTTTGCGCTGCTCTCGAGGCTCATCACCTGACCGGTGAAGTTGACGCTGCTGGGGTTGACCGTCACGTAGATGGTACCGGCGTTACCTGTAACGTCGCCGTTGACGTCGGCCACGAAGCGCTCGTCGCCCTTGGTGAAGTAGCCCTGAATGTCCTTCAGGCTGCTGATGCCCATCACCTCGAAGCTACGCGGTGTCCAGAGGTCGATATCGGAAGCCTCAAGATAGTACTTGGCGTCGCGTGCGGGGAACTCAATGCCGTTGTCGGCCTTACCGTAGTAGGCGGCCAGCATGTACTGGTTGATGCCGAACGGGGTATTGAAGTAGCCGAGGACAGGGTTCTCAGTGCCCTGGGCAATGATGCCGGTAATCATCTTGGTCAGATCGCCCTTGATCTTGACCAGTTCGGCGTCGATCTTGTCGATGTCAGCAGCCAACTTATCGATGGAGCCGTTGACCTCGTCAATCTGAGCCTTCAGCTCGTCCTTCGTCACCAGCGTCTTGACGGTCTCCTCAAGCTGGCCGACGGTGGTCTCGACGGTGCCAATCTTGGTGGCGTTCTGCTCAGCCTTACTCATGGCGTTCTGAGCCACGGTCTTAGCCTCGTCGGCGGCAGCCTTAGCCTCGTTGACGAGCGCGGTGATGTCGTCCTTCTTCATATAGTTGCTCTCGATGGTCTGCAGACGACCGAGGACATCCTTGCCGACCAGCTCCTTCAGAGCGTCGATGGTCTCCTTGTTAGCATTGATCCAAGCCTCGTTGGTCTCAGCCTTGGCCAGTGCGTTGGCAGCCTTGGTGTTGACCTCGGTCAGCTTGGCGTCCCAACCGGCCACCAGCTCCTGGAGGTCGGAAATCTTCTTGTTGATCTCGGTGAAGTCGCAGGTGCACTTGCCACCGTTCTTGGCCAGCTCGAGGGCCTCGTCGGCGATAGCCTTGACGTTGATGATGGTGGTGTTCAGCTCGTTGATCTGGTCAACGACGGGCTTGTCACCCAGACCGGCCAGCTTGGCGTTGATGGCGTCGATGAGAGCCTTCAGCTGGTCGATGGCGGCCTTGTTGGCAGCAATCTTGTCTACACAGCTCTGAACCGAGGCCACTGTGGCAAACTTGGCGTCAGCCTCTGCCTTTTCGTAGAACTTGGTCAAATCGCACTCGCACGACTTGATAGCTTCCACCGTTGCCTTCAGGCTGTTAACCTGAGTCTGCAGAGCCTCACGCAGACTAGCCTCCTTGGCAAGGTCGCTCTTCAGCTCTGTGCTGAGGTCCTCATTGTAGTCCTTACAGGACACTAATGAACCCACTGATGGCATGGTAACAGCCATCACGAGAAATGCATTTACAATTTTCTTCTTCATTAGAACTAAAAAATTTTATTATTAAACATGTTTATTCTATATAAATAAGGTATCATACCATAATAAAAGGATGAGATTACAGTCTCACGACTAACCTACATTCCATTATTCCCGTGCAAAATTAAGAATTTTTTCAGAACCTGCAAAGAAAAAGTGATTTTTTTTACTCTGTCCTTTAGCTTTTTTTAGTTTTGCCAGACAAAAAGCTGGCAGCAAGAAAAAAAAAGGAGAAAAGTTTTGCCTATTTGAAAAAAACATCGTACCTTTGCAGCCCGAAAATATCATTAACACATAACAAGGAATAAAATGAAGAAAGGAATCCATCCAGAAAACTATCGCCCCGTCGTGTTCCGTGACATGTCCAACGGCGATATGTTCCTTACGAAGTCCACGGCAAAGACCAACGACACAGTGGAATTCGAAGGTGAAACTTACCCAGTGGTAAAAGTCGAAATCTCAAGCACCTCTCACCCGTTCTACACTGGTAAGAGCAAGCTCGTTGACACGGCCGGTCGCGTCGATAAGTTCATGAGCCGCTACGGTAAGGCTGCGAAGAAATAAGATACTTCACACTGAAAAGAAATACCAAAAAGTGCGTCAAGGGTAGTTGCATATACCCGTGGCGCACTTCTTTTTTGCAGGAAAATCATTAAATTTCCGTAAAACCTTTGGCCGTCACGCCGAAAATTCATAAATTTGTGGCAAATTACGGTAACAAACCATCAATTACAAAAACAAAGCAATGAAAACAGTTTATGAATTTACTGTCAAGGACAGAAAAGGTAAGGACGTGTCGCTCAAGGAGTATGCTAACGAAGTGCTGCTGATTGTCAATACAGCAACAAAATGTGGCTTCACACCCCAGTACGACGAACTTGAGGCGCTCTACAAGAAGTATCACGCCGAGGGCTTCGAGATTCTCGACTTCCCCTGCAACCAGTTCGGACAGCAGGCCCCCGGTACCGACGAGTCGATACACGAATTCTGCAAGCTGAACTTCGGCACCGACTTCCCGCGCTTCAAGAAGATTAAGGTCAACGGCGACGACGCTGACCCGCTCTTTAAGTTCCTGCAGGAGCAGAAGGGCTTCGCCGGATGGGACATGGAGCACCCCATAGCCCACATCCTGGACGACATGCTGACCAAGGCCGACCCCGACTATAAACAGAAGCCCGACATCAAGTGGAACTTCACCAAATTCCTCATCAACAAGAAGGGACAGGTCGTGGCCCGCTTCGAGCCCACGGAGAAGATAGAGAACATTGCCAAGCAGATAGAAGAGCTTCTTAAGTGAAAAGTGAAGAGTGAAAAGTGAAGAGTGAAAAGTGAAAAGTGTAGAGTGACAAACTTATGCAACACACGAAATGCTTGATCATAGGCAGCGGGCCCGCAGGGTACACCGCTGCCATTTATGCCTCACGGGCTAACCTCAGCCCCATCGAGTACAGCGGCATGCAACCCGGCGGACAGCTGACACAGACCACCGAGGTCGAGAACTTCCCCGGCTACCCGCAGGGCGTCGACGGCAACCAGATGATGATGGACCTGCGCGAGCAGGCCGAGCGCTTCGGCACCGACATCCGCGACGGCGAAATCGTGAAGGTAGACTTCTCGAAAGCCCCGTACGTCTGCACCGCTGACGACGGCACCGAGATCGAGGCCGACACCGTCATCATAGCCACCGGCGCCTCAGCCAAATACTTAGGGCTCGACGACGAGCGCCGCTACAACGGCCAGGGCGTCTCGGCCTGCGCTACCTGCGACGGATTCTTCTACCGCAAGAAGACGGTGGCCGTCGTCGGCGGAGGCGACACCGCCTGCGAGGATGCCCTCTACCTGGCCGGACTGGCCAAGAAGGTGTACCTCATCGTGCGCAAGCCGTTCCTCCGCGCCTCGCAGGTGATGCAGCAGCGCGTCATGGAGCGCGAGAATATCGAGATCCTGTTTGAGCACAACACCGTGGGACTCTTCGGCGAGAATGGCGTCGAGGGCGCACATCTCGTCAAGCGCAAGGGCGAGCCCGACGAGGAGATGGTGGACATCGCCATCGACGGCTTCTTCCTGGCCATCGGCCACAAGCCCAACACCGACATCTTCCGCGAATGGCTCGACACCGACGAGGTGGGCTACCTGAAGAAGATCGACGGCACACCGCGCACCAAGCTGCCCGGCATCTTCGTCGCCGGCGACTGCGCCGACCCCGTCTACCGCCAGGCCATTACCGCCGCCGGCAGCGGCTGCCAGGCTGCCATCGAGGCCGAGCGCTTCCTGCTGAACCGAGCCTGAACGGGCCCGGCCGAGAGGTAAAAAAACAAGAAAGCCCCGCTTCACAGCGGAGCTTTCCTTTTGCTTTAAAACTAAATTAATCAACCATAAACCTTAACCATTAAAAATCTTTTCGCATGCAAAAGTACGAAATAATTCGTGTACTTCAAGCACTTATTCTGTTTTTTCTTTTCAACAAGGGCCGAATTTAACGTTTTTTGGCTTAAAAGCCCTCATTTTCAACGCTTTTGAGACGAATACAAAAGGAAAAAAGCGATACCAAAACAAGATTTCAAGAAAAACTCTTATGGAGCGAACAACCCCAGAGACCGGCAAACGTCAGCAGGCCGTTGAGCATCAGCAGCTCGTAGCCGAAGCGGTAGCCGTAAACCGACTGCGCCAGGACATCGGCAGCAAGACAGAGCAGGGGCGAGACGACACAGACCAGCGGCACCCAACGGTCGGCTGGCCGACGCCGGGTGAAGAGTCCGAAGACGAACAGGCCGAGCAGCGGTCCGTAGGTATAGCCAACCATCGTGTAGATGGCGTCGATGAGCGACGTGCTGCCGACATAGCGGAACATGATAATGAAAAGGGCGAAGACGAGGCACATCAGTACGTGGACGCGGCGACGAAGGGGAACATCGGCGGGGCGCCGGCATACGTCGACACAGAAGCTCGTAGTCATCGACGTGAGCGCCGAGTCGGCGGTTGAGAACGAGGCCGCAACGATGCCGAGGACGAAAATGATGGGGATGAGGGGGATGACGGCAACAGAGTTGCCGTCCACGAGGAAGGTGTGGACGTAGGCGGGGAGAAGGGCGTCGCCAGTGGCGCCGGAGGTAGCGGGGAGCATGGTGAGCAGTACGCCGAGCGAGAGGAAGAGCAGGTTAACGGGGACGAAGGCCACGCCGTAGGAGCACATGTCCTTCTGGGCCTCGCGCAGCGTGCGGCAGGTCAGGTTCTTCTGCATCATGTCCTGGTCGAGACCCGTCATGACGACGACAATAAAGACGCCGCTGAGGAACTGCTTCCAGAAGTTGCGGGGCGAGGCCCAGTCGTCAAGAACGAAGACGCGGCTCATGGGACTGTCGGCCACGGCCTGCACCGCCTCGCCCAGCGACAGGCCCAGGTCGCCCACCACCATATATATAATAAGGAGGAGCGCCGTGAGCAGACAGAGGGTCTGCAGCGTGTCGGTGACGACGAGCGTCTTGATGCCGCCCCGGTGGGTGTAGAGCCAGATGAGCAGCACCAGCGCGGCGACGCCCGCCCAGAAGGGGATGGCGAGCGCATCGAACACGAACTGCTGCAGAATCATACAGACGACGTAGAACTTCAGGGCCGCGCCCGTCATCTTCGACAGTAGGAAAAAGCCCACACCCGCCAGGTGGGAGCGCCGCCCGAGGCGCTGGCCCAGGTAGGTGTAGATGCTGGTCAGCCCCAGACGGTAGTAGAGGGGCAGCAGCACCGTGGCCACGACGACGTAGCCCACGATGAAGCCCAGGCAGACCTGGAGGTAGGTCATCTGCGATGTCAGCACCATGCCGGGCACCGAGACGAACGTCACACCCGAGATGCTGGCCCCCACCATGCCGAAGGCCACCATCGGCCACGGCGAGCGCCGGTCGGCGCGGTAGAACGACTCGTTGGTTGAGCGTCGGCTGGTCAGTCGGCTGACGCAGAAAAGTACTGCAAAATATGCTAAAACGGTCAGAATTATTGCCATAGCGTTTGCAAAGGTACGCTTTTTTTCGTACCTTTGCAAAAAGATTCTTAAGAAACTGACTAATCTACGACAAATGAAAGCTTTCAAGACCTTCAGAGAACTCATCACAGCCATACTGGCTGCCGTCAGCATCAGCGCCGGTGCACAGCAACTGGCCTTCCCCGGCGCACAGGGCTGGGGCCGTTTCGCCACGGGCGGCCGTGCGGGCACCGTCTACCACGTCACCAACCTCAACGACTCGGGCACTGGTTCGCTGCGTGACGCCGTGAGCCAGCCCAACCGCATCGTCGTGTTTGATGTGGCGGGCGTCATCCGCATCAACTCGCGCATCGTGTTCAAGAGCAATATCACAGTGGCAGGACAGACGGCACCCGGCGAGGGCATAACCGTCTATGGCGACGGCATGTCGATGTCGGGGGCAACCAACGTTATTCTACGCTACATGCGCTTCCGTATGGGCATAGACGGCACGAAGGATGGCGACTGTGGCGGACTGGCCAATGGCGGCAACATCATTGTTGACCACTGCTCATTCGCCTGGGGCCAGGACGAAAACTTCTCCATCAGCTGGGACAACAAGGGAACGGCTCCCCATGACGTGACCATCCAGAACAGCATCGTGGGGCAGGGACTGATGGCACACTCTGCCGGTGGTCTCATCCAGGCCGACAACATCACGATGTACCGCGTACTGCTCTGCGACAACAAGACCCGCAACTTCAAGGTGAAGGGTGTCCACCAGTACGTGAACAACATCGTCTATAACTGGCAGTCATACGCCTACGAGATGGGCGGCGAGTCGTCGGGGTCGTCGTATGCCAACGTTGTGGGCAACCTCTTCATCAACGGACCGCAGACCAGCTCGTCTGCCAACGGCTTTGCCGGCGGCAACAGCGACTTCCACTACTACGGCACCGACAACTGGCAGGACCGTAACAAGGACGGTGTCTATAACCCCACATTGTTTACAGGCACCGGCAACAGCGACCCTGTCGCTACCCCCTACGACTACCCAGAGCTTCCAGCGTGGAGCGGTAACACGCTGATTGAGAAGTTGCTGCCCGACGTGGGAGCCTCCCTGCCCTACCGCGACCTGGCCGATGCCTATATGGTTAACGAGGTGCTGTCATTCGGCACTGAGGGCGAACTCATCACGAAAGAGACGCTGCTCCCCATCGGCGACCCAACGACGTGGAGCTGGTTTACCGGCACAAAGCCGACAGATACCGACGGTGACGGCATGCCTGACGAATGGGAGTCGGCCAACGGGACCAATCCCAAAAGCAACGACGCGATGACCATTGCCTCGAACGGCTATGCCAATATCGAGAACTACATCAATTCCATTACACGCAACGACCGACAGTTCTACCTGCGTGACCCGATGCTGCTCAAAATGCTGACATCGACTCAGAACAGCTTGACTGCCACATGGTCCGACTTCAGTGACAATGAAGAAGGCTTTATCATTGAGATGAAGAAAAACGGAACGTTCGAGGAGGTCGGGCGAACGGCTGCCGGTGTCTCCACTTACACTATTAACGACTTGGAGCCAGGCACTGGCTACGACATCCGCGTCTGTGCTTACAGCGGTACTACCAAATCGGGGTATACCGGCACCGTGAACATGAAGACCCAACCAGAGCAGGTTGAAATAGTTGATGCCGAGACATTTGACGGGACGGGCGACGGCGACTGGCTCATTGCTCCTGAGGAGGACGAAACAATTACTTTGGGGGTTGCCACGCCTAAGAATACGGTGGTGGTGCGTTCCGATGCCCATGTCACCATCAACGGCAGCGGATACATCAGCGGTGGAGCCTCGCTCAATAAGACCGGCAACGGTACGCTGACCATTGCCAGCAATCAGCAGTATGAAGGACCTACCGTGCTCCATAAAGGTATTTACGAGTTTTCAACGCTGAAGAACGGCGGCGTAGCCAGCGGATTGGGCATGAGCCAGGAGTTTGCCCAAAACTGGGTGATGGACGGCGGTGTCTATAAGTACACTGGTGGCAGTACGTCAACCAACCGTTCGGCCAAGCTCACCAGCGACACTGAGTTGAACATTGCCAATAGCGGAGCTGTGGTAACCATGTCGGGTAGCATAGAAGGAACGGGCAATTTGATAATAGGAGGTGAAGGCAGGCTTACTGTCAACAGCGAGAACTTCTTCAACTTCGACGGAAACCTTGTGCTCAGTGGCGGCGAGGTCAAGCTGAACACGAAAGCCATCTCGGAGGCCGGCATCGGCAGTGCAAAGAAACTGGTTATGCAGGGAGGCTTGTTAACCACCGTCGGTACGAACGAAGTGTCCGCAACCATCAACTTCCCCATAGAAGTGGTGGCCGGCACGACGTCGACGACCCAGTTCGACCGCTGGAACGCCAACAAATGTAAAGTCACCGGCAGTGGCACCTTGGAGTGGGGCGTGTGCTATCTGCGTGAATATATCGAGGGAAACTGGGACAGCTTTACTGGCCAGCTTGTCATCAAGCCCTTTGGCAACTACGGCGACAACCGCCAGTTTGCCATCCGCAACAGCAACGGCATCAAGAATGCCACCATCGAACTGAAGAGTGGTACAGCCATTAACGGTGCACAGAATGAGTCAACCTACTATTTAGGAGGCCTTTCAGGAGAGTCGGGCTCATTCCTGTCGGGTTTCAATGTGAAGGCTAAAGGCAGTGGAACCTGGATTGTCGGCGGTGCCAACACCAACGAGGAGTTCAATGGAGTCATCAACGACAACGACCAGGCCGGCTCACATCCCGGCAAAACGAGTATCGTGAAGGAAGGAACGGGCGACTGGCGCCTGACAGGCAAGAACACCTACAGCGGCACAACCGTTGTGAGTGGCGGCCGCCTCATTGTCGACGGTACACACTCTGGCTCAGGAGCTGTTACCGTGAAGAGCGGTGCCAAGCTTGCCGGTACTGGCTCACTGGCCGGCAATGTGAAGTTCGAAAACGGCTCAACACTGCAGGCCAACAGTGCCGTCAGCAGCAAGAAGTGCCTGACGTTCAACGGTACGCTCACCCTTAACAGCGGTGCAAAACTGATGTTGGGCAACGGAACGCTGAGTACTGCGCCTGCTGTGGGCACCAAGTATCAGGTGTTTAACGGCACCGCCAACGGCACGTTTGCCGAGATTATTCCTGCCACTCCTGGCAGTGGATTGAAGTGGGACACCACCAATCTTTCCAAGGGTGTACTGAAGGTGATAGGCGAAAATGACGAGCCAGGCGACGATTCCGGCGACGATAGCGACCCGAACGTACTCATCGACATCGACTTCTCCAGCCCCGTCCAAGGCAGCCAAGGTGCTTACTACATCAACGGCTCCAAGGGGCAAATGACATTCACAGACTTCGAGACGAACAACAGTGCCGACAATCTTAATTTCACCGTCGGCTACGGCTCCAGCTGCCCCGGTGTCCTGCGTGTGGGTAACGGCTCTGCAACTGTAAGCATCCCGGAGGAAGACCAGGCAAAGGATGATGAAATCCTCGAGGTCAAGTTTGATGTATGGTTCGGCAATCTCTCTGGCAGGAATTTCTACTTCGACCTCCAAAATGCAAAAGGCGAGCGAGTAGCCGGATTCAGCATCAACTGCTACAACCACACGCTTGCCTACAACGACTTTGACAATACTGACAATACCGGACTGGATATTCTCAGCAATAAAAAGAGTCTGGGAAGCAGTTCTATTGGCAATGCACAAATCTGCGTCAACGACAACAAATCTACTTTCACCCTGCTCATCGACATGAAAGCCCATACCGCCAAAGGCATACTGGAAACGGCTACGGCTACGACGAAGGGCAGTGCCATACTTCTGAATCCAAGTATTAGCGACCATCAGATTGCCAAGATTGTTGTTGGCTCAAACTACGACTATGCAGGCGCCCGCCGCTGCTGGTTCGACAACCTCAAGGTCAGCAAATACAGCGCCCCGTCAGTCTATCAAGCCCTATTGGCTTGGGGCAACATGACTCCTGCCTCTTATGACAACAGCGGTGTGAACAACATGATGGTAAGCACTGGCAACGATGAGTCGCAAGGCTTCTCACTGGTATGTACCGGTAACCTGACGAAGGCATATAGCAGTGCCGGAACTCCGAAACTGAAAATCCCTTACAACGATGAGACCATCGAGCGGACGGCCATCAAGTGTTCCAACGGTGCCCAGAACACCATTTTCCTCCCCGAAGGCGTTAAGGCAACGAAACTGACCATCTACAGTGTCACAGGCACTAACTCTTCCAACCGCACCAGTTACTGGAAGGAAGTTGCCGGAGTCAACTATACGGAGAGTACCACGACAGAGCTTGACCTCGATGCTTCACGCGACAACCCCAACGCGGTGAGTTTCACCCTTGACAATGTCACAGAAAAAGTGACATTCACCAATACCGGTGAGCAGCAGTGCGTCATCCTTTATCTGGAGTACCAGTATGGCGACCAGATTATCCCAGGCGACGTCAACGGCGACACCAAGGTCGACGCTGGCGACGTGACCGCGCTGGCCGACTACCTCGCTGGCAAGGACCCGACGGGCTTTATCCTGGAGGCTGCCGACCTGACGGATGACGGCAAGGTGGACATCACCGACCTGACCAAACTCATCAACATCATCATCGGCGGCAAGGAATAACAGCTTGCAGCAACAGGGGAAAGGACAGAAAGCACGGCAAAAAAGAAAAAAGCCGTGCTTTTTGTTCTTCTTTTCATTTATTATTAGTACCTTTGCACACGGATACACCAATCCTATAAACTAAAGTATTATGTCAAAGCAAAAGAAATTCATCCTCCAAGAGAGTGAGATCCCAACACAGTGGTACAACATCCAGGCCGACATGGTGAACAAGCCCATGCCGCCTATTCACCCGGTTACGAAACAACCGCTGGGCGTTGACGACTTAGCACACATCTTCCCCCGCGAATGCTGCGTCCAGGAACTGGACACCGAGCACCGCTGGATAGACATACCCGAGGACGTACTCGAGAAGTACAAATACTACCGCTCTACCCCGCTGGTGCGCGCCTACGCCCTGGAGGAGGCCATCGGCACACCCGCCCACATCTACTTCAAGAACGAGTCGACCAACCCGCTCGGCTCGCACAAGATCAACTCGGCCCTGCCCCAGTGCTACTACGCCAAGATGGAGGGCACAACCAACGTGACCACCGAGACGGGTGCCGGACAGTGGGGCGCTGCCCTCTCGTATGCCGCCAAGATCTACGGTCTCGACTGCGCCGTCTACCAGGTGAAGATTACCATGCAGCAGAAGCCCTACCGCTCCAGCATCATGCGCACCTTCGGCGCCGTGGTCGAGGGCTCGCCCTCGATGTCGACACGTGCCGGCAAGGACATCCTGACCAAGGACCCGACGCACACCGGCTCGCTCGGCACAGCCATCTCCGAGGCTGTCGAGCTGGCCACGACGACGCCCAACTGTAAGTACACGCTCGGCTCGGTGCTGAACCACGTGGGCCTGCACCAGACCATCATCGGCCTGGAGGCTGAGAAGCAGATGGAGATGGCCGGCGAATACCCCGACATCGTCATCGGCTGCTTCGGCGGCGGCTCTAACTTCGGCGGCATCTCGTTCCCCTTCATGCGCCACAACCTGCTCGACGGCAAGACGACGGAGTTCATCGCCGCCGAGCCCGACTCATGCCCGAAGCTGACGCGCGGACAGTTCCGCTACGACTTCGGCGACGAGGCCGGCTACACGCCGCTGCTGCCGATGTTCACCCTGGGCCACAACTTCAAGCCGTCGAACATCCACGCCGGCGGTCTGCGCTACCACGGTGCAGGCATGATCATCTCACAGCTCATCAAGGACGGACTGATGCACGGCGTCGACATTCCTCAGCTCGAGACCTTCGAGGCCGGCATGCTGTTCGCTCAGACCGAGGGCATCATTCCCGCCCCGGAGTCGTGCCACGCCATTGCCGCCACCATCCGCGAGGCCAAGAAGTGCAAGGAGAGCGGCGAGCAGAAGGTCATACTCTTCAACCTCTCGGGCCACGGACTTATCGACATGCCCAGCTACGACTCGTTCATCAAGGGCGACCTGCAGAACTACACCGTCACCGACGAGATGATAGCTGCAAATCTGGCTGAATTGGACAAACAAAACTAATATATGGACATTGTAGAAAGATTTCTGAACTATACCAAGTTTGACACGCAGTCGGCAGAAGATGCCGACTGCGTTCCCAGTACTAAAAAGCAACTGGTCTTTGCCGACTATCTGAAGAAGGAGCTCGAGGCCGAGGGCCTCGACGACGTCGAGATGGACGACAAGGGCTACATCTACGCCACGCTGCGGGCCAACACCAAGGACCGCGTGCCCACCATCGGCTTCATCTCGCACTACGACACCAGCCCCGACTGCTCGGGAGCGGGCATCAAGGCGCAGATCGTACACAGCTACGACGGCTCGGACATCCTGCTCTCTGAGGGCATCGTCTCGTCGCCGAAGAAGTTCCCCGAACTGCTGCAGCACGTCGGCGAGGACCTCATCGTCACCGACGGCACCACGCTGCTCGGCGCCGACGACAAGGCCGGCATCGCCGAGATCGTGCAGGCCATGGTCTACCTGCAGCAGCACCCCGAGGTGAAGCACGGCAAGATACGTGTGGCCTTCAACCCCGACGAGGAGATAGGCATGGGCGCCCACCACTTCGACGTCGAGCGCTTCGGCTGCGAGTGGGCCTACACGATGGACGGCGGCGACGTCGGCGAGCTGGAGTTCGAGAACTTCAACGCCGCACAGGCCAAAATTACCATCAAGGGCGTCAGCGTACACCCCGGCTACGCCAAGGGCAAGATGGTGAACGCTAACCGCCTGGCCGCCGAGCTGGCCGCCATGCTGCCCGACGACGAGACGCCCGAGGCCACCGAGGGCTACCAGGGCTTCTACCACCTGCTGGGCATCACGTCGAACATCGAACAGGCCCGCATGAGCTACATCATACGCGACCACGACCGCGACCGCTTCGAGGACCGCAAGCGCTTCATCAAGCGCTGCGCCGAGCAGATGAACGCCAAGTACGGCGAGGGTACGGTCGACATCGAGGTGAAGGACCAGTACTACAACATGAAGGAGAAGATCGACCCGCAGATGCACGTCATCGACGTGGTGCTCCACGCCATGCAGGCCGTCGGCGTAGCGCCGAAGGTGAAGCCCATCCGCGGTGGCACCGACGGTGCGCAGCTGTCGTTCCGTGGCCTGCCCTGCCCCAACATCTTTGCCGGCGGGGTCAACTTCCACGGTCCCTACGAGTTTGTCAGCATCCAGTCGATGGAGAAGGCAATGCAGGTCATCGTCAAAATCTGTGAACTGACGGCAGGATACAATGGCTGAACTACCTGCAATGATTCAAGACCTGGCACTGATGCTTATCGTGGCAGGCATCGTGACACTGGTGTTCAAGCGGCTCAAGCAGCCGCTTGTACTGGGCTATATCGTGGCCGGTTTCCTGGTCTCGCCCCACATGCCCTACACGGCCAGCGTGGCCGACCGCGAGAACATCCAGCTCTGGGCCGACATCGGCGTGATGTTCCTGCTGTTCTCGCTGGGTCTCGACTTCTCGTTCAAGAAAATCCTAAAGATGGGCGCCTCGCCCATCATCTCGACCATTACCATCATTTTCTGTATGTCCATGCTGGGCATCGTCGTGGGCCACGCCTTCGGCTGGAGCCAGATGGACTGCATCTTCCTCGGCGGCATGCTGGCCATGTCGTCGACCACCATTATCTACAAGGCCTTCGACGACCTGGGGCTGCGCCAGCAGCAGTTTGCCTCGCTCGTCATGTCGGTGCTCATCCTTGAGGACATCCTGGCCATCGTCATGATGGTCATGCTCTCGGCCATCGCCAGCGGCAACAGTCCCGACGGCGGTCAGATGCTGGGCTCGATCCTGAAGATTGGCTTCTTCCTGATACTGTGGCTCGTGGTAGGCATCTTCGCCATACCCATTTTCCTGCGCTCCGTGCGCCGCCTCATCAACAGCGAGGTGCTGCTCGTCGTCTCGCTCGGCCTGTGCTGCGCCATGGCCGTCTTCTCGACGAAGGTGGGCTTCTCGTCGGCATTCGGCGCCTTCATCATGGGCAGCATTCTGGCCGAGACCGTCGAGGCCGAGCGCATTGAGAAGCTGGTGGAGCCGGTGAAGAATCTCTTCGGCGCCATCTTCTTCGTCTCCGTCGGCATGCTCGTCGACCCGCAGATACTCATCTCCTACGCCGTGCCCATCGTGGTGCTCGTGCTCACCATCCTCATCGGCCAGTCGGTCTTCGGCTCGCTGTCGTTCATGCTCGGCGGCGAGAGTCTGAAGTCGGCTATGCGCTGCGGCTTCTCAATGGCCCAGATTGGTGAGTTCTCGTTCATCATCGCCTCGCTGGGCCTGTCGCTCGGCGTCATCAGCGACTTCCTCTATCCGGTTGTGGTGGCCGTATCAGTCATAACCACTTTCCTCACACCTTACATGATACGGCTCGCCACGCCGGCTTATAACGCCCTTGAGCACCGGCTGCCCACCAAGATCATCAAGCTGCTCAACCACCTCTCGATGAGCCGTCCCAACACGACGGAGCAGAGCAAGTGGAAGCAGCTGCTCACCCAGATGACCGTCAACACCGTCGTCTACAGCATTCTCTCGTCGGCCGCCATCGCCATCAACCTGATGTTCCTGCTGCCGCTGCTGCGCCGCGTGGCCAACTACGACTTCACGCTGCTGGGCATCCACATCGCACTGCCCCAGCTGCTCACCGGTCTCTTCACGCTGGGAGCCATTTCCCCCTTCCTGCGCGCCATGGTGATGAAGAAGAACCGCTCGGAGCAGTTCAAGGCCCTCTGGGCCGAGTCGAACCGCAACCGGCTGCCCCTGCTGTCGACCATCCTGGCGCGCGCCGTCATTGCCCTCGGCTTCATCTTCTACGTCTGCCAGCGGCTGGGCCACTTCTCGACGGCCGTCATCGTCACCCTCGGCGTGGTCATCCTGGCCTTCATCATCGTCTCGCGCTTCGTCAAGCACCGCAGCATCATGCTCGAGCGGCTGTTCATCAACAACCTGCGCTCGCGCGACATCGAGGCTCAGGTGCACGGCAAGAAGCGCCCCCTCTACGAGGGACGCCTGCTCGACCGCGACATTCACATTGCCGAGTTCGACGTACCGGCCGACTCACAGTGGATGGGCCAGACGCTGAAGCAGCTCTCCTTAGGCAGCCGCTACGGCGTACACGTCAGCAGCATCATGCGCGGCGGCCACCGGCTGAACATCCCCGACGGCGACTACATCATCTTCCCCGGCGACCGGCTGCAGGTCATCGGCAGCGACGACCAGCTGGCCCGCCTCGGCACCGCCCTCAAGGATGAGGTGCTTGGCGAGGAGAAGGACGTCGAGGCCCGCGAGATGAAGCTGCGCCAGCTCATCATCGGCCCCGAAAGTCCGTTCATCGGCAAGACGCTCAAGGAGAGCGGCATCCGCAGCCTCTACAGCTGTATGGTCGTCGGTCTGGAAGAAGGAAAGGAGAATCTCTCGCCCGTCAGCCCCACCCGCCGCTTCCAAGAGGGCGACATCATCTGGGTCGTCGGCGAGCAGGAGGCACTCGACGCCCTGCTGAACGGCTGACCGAGCGGTTATTTGTCGTTGTAATGTTCCTCAGCCTGAATAATCAGCACTGAAATACGCTCATCGTAAATGTCGTAAATGATACGGTCGTTTGCCGTAATATGACGCGAATAGGTTACGTCATTTCCACCGACCAGTGCCTCAGGATGGCCTAGCCCGGTTCGGGGATGCTGCATAATGTCAAACAATACCTTTGTTGCCTTCTTGAACAAGCGAGGATTAGACTTCTTCCACTTACGGAGTGTCCTGTCTGCATCTTTGGAATACTCTATGCTGTAGTTCATAGACTATCGAAGTATTTCTGCATATCCTCAGGAGTATTGCATACAATAGTCTCCCCGCGAGCCGACTCCTCACGTGCTCGCTTGATGTTACGCCGAATGTCAGGAGTGATGGTACGGTCGTCGCCGATATGAGCCACACGTACAGAGGCAATGCCACGAATAAGCTTCAGAGCCTTTCGGATTTCTGATGCCATAGCATTGTCTTCCAGCGTCACAATCATCTGGGTTGTTTGCGGGATTTGTGTTGTCACTGCCATAATTATAACCTATTGGATGAAAATATCGCTGCAAATATACGACATTTCCGGCATATTTCCAAACATTTCCCTGAGAAATCACCCACATAATAGTTAATCACAGGAAACAACCTGCACTTCCGACACTCCCTACACCTGTTGTAATATTTTAGGTGTAGGAAGTGTCGGAAGTGTAGGATAAAAAGTGCGAATGACAACTATAATAGCAAAATGGCACGAGGAACAGGCCGAAACAGGTACTTCGTACCGGCTTTCGGAAGGTGGAACCGACACCTGAACCGACACTCTGGCAAAAGGCGGCGGGTTACGAACAAAAGGCGGCGGGTTACGAACAAAAGGCGGCGGGTTTTGGGCAAAAGGCGGCGGGTTTTGGGCAAAAGGCGGCGGGTTTTGGGACTGATCAGGCACTGAAAAACACAGAAGAACACGGCTGGCCATAAAGGGGGCTCCGTGTCCTTCCGTGTTTTTCAGTGCCTAAAAATCAGCGGCGCGCGGTCTTTCTTTTACTTCGTCAGATACTGAATCAGCAGCGTCAGGTCGACGATATCCACCGTGCCGTCGCCGTTCATGTCAGCATCACCGAAGGAGAACGACGAGGGATCGAGGCCGATGACATAGTCGCGCATGGTGGCGATGTCATCTTCGTCGATGCAGAGGTCGCCGTTGGCATCGCCGCGAGCTCCGGCAAAGTCATACGTTACATTTCCTACCATCTCATATACGCTCCAACTCTTCTCATTGGCAGCATTCACCTGCGAAACCGTTATCAGGTTATCCCCAGCAGACTCGTCGGGGGACATAGCCCACATCTGACCACCCTGACTCCTAAGGCTGTTAATAAGCTTTGTCATATCCCCGCCTCTAATCCTATTGCCGTAACACTCCAACCGCTCCAAATTATACATGCCAGACAGGTAGAGCTCCGACAGATAGTTGTTGTTACAACTCAGACCTTCGAGTGCTGTGAAATACCGAATACCCATAAGGCTGCTTATTCCCTTGGAACTCACGTTCATTTCTTTCACGCCGGCTATCTCGTCCGGTGTAAGGTAACCGTCAGAGCCATAACTCTGTTGCAGTAACCACGAGCGGAAGTTGTCGTCGGGGAAGTTCGTCTCGTTGATGGCGATGGCATCGTAGCCGGGATATGGGTTTTCCCCTGACGTCAACACCTGCCAGCCCTTATCTTCCTTGGCAACCTTTACCTGCGCAGCTGATATCCTGTTGCCTTCGGAAGAGTTATTAGCATATACATTTAAACGTCCGTCTGACTTCTTGGGCAGGCTATTGATGAACGAGGTCATATTAGCGTCCTGAATCTTGTTGCCGTAGCACATTATTCTGAATAATGCCGTGTTGTTTGTTACGCTGAGCGAAGTCAGCTGGTTGCTGTTGCAATACAGAGATTCGAGTTTCTTGCATTGCGATATGTTCAGGGATTGCAACTTGTTGCCAAAGCAGATCAGCGTCGTCAGCGATGCTTGCCACGCCAGGTCAAGCGAGGTCAGGTTGTTGCCTGTGCAGGTCAGACTTGTCAGCTCCCAGAAGTACTCGATGCCCTTGAGGTTGGAAATGTTCTTGTTACTGACGTTCATCGACGTTACTTGTGCCAGTTCACTCTTCGTGAGCCGCCCGTTCTTGTCGGTATCGCAGTTGTTGCTGACCCACGTGCGGAAATTCGTGTCGGGGAAGGTGTTGGAATTGATGGCAACCTCAACTCTCAGCTCGACATTCGGGTAGTCCTTAAGAATCGTGTTAAAGTACTGATACATGAAATAAAAGCTGGATACGGGCAAAATAAAGTTCCCAGCAAAGGTGCCGTATACGTACCCAGCATTGGTGCCGTAAGGGAATATGCCACATTTCCTCGTGTTCTTATTGCATTGAAAGCCATAAAGTGAGTTAGCCCAAGGGAAGAAAGTGTAAACATTGTCACTTTCACTGAAGCTGCCATTCATAAGAGGTTGAACAAAAGCCATCATCTCTGTGAGTATCTGTAAGTCGAGAGCGCTGAGCGTTGCGCCGTCATAGACGGTGATGACGTACGCGTCGGGATGGGAGTCGGAATGCGACACCCAATCCTGTTTACTCGAATCCCAAATCTGGACATCAAAGTTTTTTCCGGTGGCCGTCTGCACCTGAGCAGTGGTTATCTGGTTGCCCGTCGACGCCTCATTCTTCTTGACGCGCAAGCGACCTACAGTTTCACTCGTGGGCAGGCTGTTGACGAATGTCGTCATGTTCGAGCCGCTGAGTTTGTTACCAAAGCAATAGACTTCAACATAAGACAGTTTTGTGCTGCCGCCTTGCATCTTTAAGGAAGAAAGCTGGTTGTTTTCACAATACAGGAGAGCCAGATTCGTACAGGTCGACAGGTCGAGCGAAGTCAGCTTGTTGCCCGAGCACAGCAGTGTCTGCAGGTTCTTCAGCCCCGACACATTGAGAGAGTTCAGCTGGTTGTTTTGGCAGCGCAGTTCCGTCAGCGACTTATTGCTCCTCAGGTCAAGCGAAGTCAAGCTATTGCCATCGCATACCAATTTTCTCAGCGACGTGAAGTATTCAATGCCTTTCAGACTGGAGATATTTTTGCTGGAAACGCCAATTGTCGTCACATTTGCTATCTCACTCTGGTCGAGCATTCCGTTCTTGTCGGTGTCGCAGCTGTTGCTAACGTAGTTGCGGAAGTTCCCGTCAGGGAAGTTGTTCGAGTTGATGCTGCAGACGAAATCGTAGCCGAAATAATAATTATCATTAACATACATTGGTATCCAACCCTTCTTCTTGGCATTGCCCACCTGACGGCAGGTCATCGAGTTTTGGTCAGTGTTGTCTGCTTTGACATAAAGAATTCTATTCGTGACGGTGGGCAGGCTGCTGATGAGCACATCCATGTTGCTGCCGCTGATCTTGTTGCCAGAGCAATCGATAGCTATCAACTTTGTATTCTTCGACAGGTCGAGCGAGGTTAAGCCGGTATTGGAACAGGACAATACCTCAAGATTGGTGAAGAAACCAATGCCCCTCAAGTCAGAGATAATCCAATTGTTGACATCAATGCTCGTGACTTTATTGATATCTACTTTGGAAAGTCTGGCAATAGGTTCTCCAGAATCAACATCCGTTCTACAAATATTATAAAGAACATAGTAGCGGAAATTATCGTCTGGAAAGGTCTTTTCGTTCACTGTCTGCTCGATATCAAATGAAAAGGCATCGTATTTCCCTAAATCCGAGTCCACTTTTTTCAAAGCTTCCTTGGATTCTTTGCTAAGCCGCACAGCAAGTCCATAGGGTTGAACGTTGGCAGGCACACTAATTGTTTTAGCCTTTGTATCAATGCTGAACAGCGTATTGCCGTTCAGGTTCTTAAAAGTCAGAACATTTGACGATGTAGTTTCAAGGACCAATTTCCCCTCCACATTGGCAACGACCTGAAACATAGCCAAATACTGATTAAACAATGACTTAAACTTATATCCGTCATAGATTGTTACAGGCGGGTAGACAGTTTGAGCCTGCGCCCCCGAAACCAAGGCGAGGAGCGCGATAACGATTAATAATAATCTTTTCTTCATAATTCTATAGTTTTTAGTTTATCGTTTATCTTCGTTTTGTCAACTGGGTGAGTTAGCGTTGTTAACTGGGCTTGTTAGTCGTGCTAACTCGGCGGGTCAGCAGCCTTTACCCGGCAGTAAACTCGCTCGAACCCGGCAGCAAACTGCCACGTACCCGGCGGGTAACTGGTGCGAGGCGGCGCCTCGTTGTCATGAAGCGGCGCCTCGTGATTCTGAAGCGGCGCCTCGTTGCGAAATGGTGCAGACCTCCCGTCTGCGGCCCGAAGTGCCGATGCACAGGGACTTTCGCACTTCGCAGACCTCCCGTCACACCTCCCGTCACACCTCCCCTCTGACCTCCCTTCTTACCTTCTCTGGGGGACGTTCAACGGGACCTTGACGGGAGGTGTCGGCGAGTGACCTCCCGTCCTCAAACCCCTATTCACACTGGGGTTTCGGATGAGAACGGGAGGTTGGGAGGTTTTTTTTGCTTTTACTCTCCTATTTTATTACTTATTCACCTTATTTAATGATAATTGCTGCAAAGATACAAAAAAATGTGAATATTACCCCACCTAAATAGTTAATAATTATTAATCATGTACAATTATTCTGCTTTCTGCCGCGCGGCGGTCAGTGGGGTCGCCTCACTGACGCCAAGCGCCGCCTAACGTTCGTCAGGCGGCGCTTGATATGCACAACTCACGTCCGGAATGAATCCGGCATAGCTTTTTACCTTTTCACTTTTTTACCTTTTCACTTTTTTACCTTTTCACTTTTTTACCTTTTTACTTTTTTACCTTTTTACCTTTTTAAGTTTTTCTATCAGTAGCGTCAGGTCGGTGATGTCGACCGTGCCGTTGTCGTCAAGGTCGGCCGACTTCAGTGAGAACGCACTGGAGTTGCGTCCGAGGATGTAGTCGCTCAGTCGCTCCACGTCCTGCGTGCCGACCTCGCCGTTGCCGTCGGCATCGCCTTCGACGATGACACCGAGGTAGTCAGAGCCGTCTTCCCTCAGCACGCGCCACCCCTTCTGGTTGGCAGTATATACCTGAGCCGGCGTCATTGTGTTGAAGTCACGTCCCTCGCCGTAGAAGTAGTACAGTTTACCGTCGGTCGTCACGGGCAGGAGGCTGACAAACGAGCCGTCAATATTGTTGATCCAGCATTTCAGCTCGTTCAGCGACGTGAAGTATTCTATGCCCTCGAGGCTCTTGATGCCACGGCTGACCAAATATGTATCGAACGATTTGGTGTGTTGTATCTCCACCTGGTTGAGGTATCCGTCCAAGTCGCCGTCGAAGCCCCTGATAATCATGGAGCGGAACGCATCGTCGGGGAAGTTTCTCTGGATGATGGGTACACCCTGGTCGATACCAGCATAGTCAGCGCCGTCGCGCGTGAGCACCCTCCAGCCCTTGGCTTTGAGAGCGTCCACCTGGGCGGTGGTGAAGCCGTTGCCCTCCGTTGCGCTCGTTGAGAACAGCCTGATGACGCCGCCGTTGTCCGACAGGTCCCGAAGCAGGTAAACGATGGCGTATCCCCATATCTCGTTGTTGTCTATCCACAGTTCGCTGAGTTGCTGGTTATTGTCTAACCAGAGGTAGCTGATATTGTTGTTGCTTGAGACGAGCTTCTTGAGTGCCGTGAAATACTGGATGCCGTCGAGTTGTTCGATGCCCAGCCCCGACAGGTCCATCTCTGTCACCGCGTCAAGCTCGTCCTCGGTGAGCACACCGTCGGCCCCGTAGTTCTGAGCCAGCACCCACGAGCGGAAGTTCGGGTCGGTGAAGGTGTCCTCGTCGATTTCGACGTAGAAGGGAACGCCGGGGTAGTCCACCCACTCGGTGCCGTCATACATCTGGACCGTCCATCCATTGTCCTTAGCGGCCTCGACATGTCTGGTCATCATCTCGTTGTCATCGTCTATACCTTCAAAGTAAACGGCCATCCATCCCGGATCTTCCTGACTGGTGTCAATGGTCCGCAGACAATCTACCAGATAGGTCATGCCGTCTCCGCGAATCTGGTTTTTATAGCACTCCAGTCTTTTCAGCGCCCTGCAGTCCGACAGACCATTAAGATACTCCAGCTGGTTGTCGTAGCACGACAGTTCTGTCAGTGCCGAGCAGCCCGACACGTCAAGCTCGGTCAGCTGGTTGCTGAAACATTCCAGTGCCATCAGCGTATTGCAGTATGACACGTCGAGGGAGGTCAGCTGGTTGTCGTAGCAATTCAGTCTTATCAGCGACGTATAGCCCTTCACGTCGAGGGTGGTCAGCCGGTTGTTGTTGCAATCCAGTACTTTCAGCTCCGTGCAGCCCGACACGTTAAGCTCGGTCAGCTGGTTGTAGCGGCATTCCAGATCTGTCAGCGACGTGCAGCCCGACACGTCGAGGGTGGTCAGCTGGTTGCCGTAGCAAGTCAGTATTTTCATCGACGTAAAGTGCTCAATTCCTTTGAGGTTGACGATGCCCTTGTTGCTGACGTCGATGGTCGTCACCGCCGCAATCTCTTTGGGGGAGAGGTATCCGTCCCCGTCCTTGTCAACAGCCACACTGCTGACGTACGAGCGGAAGTTGCCGTCCGGGAAGTTCGTTTGGTCGATGGCAATGCCAGGAACTATGCCGGGGAAGTCTTTGTCACTACTTGTCAGCACACGCCAGTTCTTGGCCTTTGCAGCCTCCACCTGCACAATAGTTATCTGGTTGTCATCGGTGCCATCTGGATTGTAAACTTTAAAGGTGCCGATGCCGTTCGTCACTGTTGGCAGGCTGTTTATGAGTGAGGTCATTACTAAACCACGAATCTGATTGTTGTAGCAAATCAGTTCTGTAAGCGCCGTGTTATTCGACACGACAAGGGAGGTCAGCCGGTTTTTGTAGCATTGCAGATATTTCAGCGCCGCCTTATTCGACACATCAAGCGAAATCAGCTGGTTGTTGTAGCAAATCAGCAACACCAGCGCCGTATTATTCGATAAGTCAAGAGAATTCAACTGGTTGTTCTGGCAATACAGGAATCCCAACTCCGTAGAATTCGATAAATCAAGAGAAGTCAACTGGTTGTTCTGGCACTGCAGCAATATCAGCCCCGTGTTATTAGATAAGTCAAGAGAAGTCAACTGGTTGTTCTCGCAACGCAGTTGTGACAGCGCCGTAAAGTGTTCTATTCCTTTGAGGTCAGTGATGCCCATGTCGTTGACATAGATGTGCCCGCTCGTCTCAATCTCCTCGAAACCAAGAAAACCGTCGCTGTCGGTGTCGCAGTTGCTCCGGACCCACGACCTGAAGTTTTCATCGGGGAAGTTGTCCTGGTTGATGGGAACACCTACGAAACCGCTGAAATCGTGCGTGCCGCCGTAGGGGGAATATGAAACAACCCGCCAGTTCTTGGCCTTGGCGATATCCACCTGCGCGGCGGTGATGATGTTCTGGTCGTTATCCCGGTCGAGCACAGTGAACAGCCCGAGGGGCAACTCGGTTGTCGGCTGGCACAGCGGCAGGCTCTCCACGAGCTTCTTCATCTCGGCGTAACCAATTTGGTTGTTCGAGCAGTCAAGGTATGCCAGCTTCGGGTTGTTCGCGACATTGAGCGCGGTCAGCTGGTTGCCGGGACAGAACAGCATTCTCAGCACGGTGTTCTTCGAGACGTCAATCGAGGTCAGCTGGTTAGAGCCGCAATCCAGCCTTTCAAGCTTGGTGTTATGCGAGACGTCGATCGAGGTCAGACTGTTGCCGAAGACGTCAAGTTCCTTCAGCTCGGTGAAGTACTCAATGCCCGTGAGGTCTTCAATATTCAAGTCAACGGCATTAATCTCCGTTATCTGGGCTATCTCGCTGTCGGTGAGCACCCCGTCAATGAGGTCGGGCTGGCAGTAGTCCTTCACATAAGAGCGGAAGTGCCAATCAGGGAAGTGATTTTCGTCGATGGTAACGTCGGCCAATGCCCCAGAAACCATGCCGAGGAGCACTATAATGATTGATAAAAGTCTTTTCTTCATAAGCTATATTGGTTTTATTGGTTTTTAGTTAATTGGTTCTTTAACTCTTTTACCTTCACCTTATTTAATAATAATTGCTGCAAAGATACAAAAAAAATGTGAATCCCCCCCCTCAAACTGTTAATAATTATTAATCACGTGCAATTATTCTGTTTTCTGCCGCGCGGCGATTGGTAGGTCGCCGTTGCTAATGTCAGGTGCCGCCTCACTGACGCCAAGCGCCGCCTCACTTTCGTCAGGCGGCGCTTGATATGCATAACACACGTCCGGAATGAATCCGGCATAGCTTTTTACCTTTTCACCCTTTCACCTTATTATATATTCCTCAATGGTCCGCGTCTTGGTCGAGAACGAGAGGCCGACCTTGTGGAGGCGGCGACCGTCGAGGGCGTAGGAGACGAGGTAGCCTTTGCGGTCAATCTGGTCGATGGCCTCCTGTGCCGGGCGGTCAATCTTGAGCTCGATGACGTAGACGTCGGTGCGCGACTGCCAGACAACGTCCATGCGGCCCGTTGCCGTGCGAACCTCGGTCAGCAGATACATGCCCATCAGCGAGAACACCACGTAGAGCATCTGCTGGAAATGGCCCTCCGACGTGGCTCCCTCGGCATAGGGCACCGCCGAGAGGAACGTCTTCAGCCGCTCGAAAGCCTCGGACAGGTCTTCGGCGCGGATGGCGCGGTAGATGTCGGTGATGCTGTTGTGGGTCTTCAGCGTATTCTCCCAGACGTAGAAGGGCACCAATGCATCAATGACTCCTAACCGCACCTCCTGGTTCGGGTAGCCCAGGGTGTACTCGTCCAGCTCGCGGTCGTAGTCCTTGACGGTCAGGTAGCCGCTCTGGTAGAACAGCGGCAGCACGCTCTGCATCTGCTCGGTCGGCGCGTCGAACTCGGTTGAGCGAGCCCTGATGCCGTCCAGCTGCGTAATGTCGGTTTGGAACTTCTGCAGCATCTTTACCAATACGGTGGGCGTGCCCGTCTCGAACCAGTGTGCAGCTATACGGCCGAATGAGAAGGTGTTGATCAGGCTGAAGGGATTGTAGACGTCGGTCAGGTCTTCGGCGAAGTGGTAGCCGTCGTACTTCTCCTTCAACTGGCGGTAGGCCTCGTCCTTCTCGACGCCCATTTTCTCTGCCATCTCTGCCACCGGCTCGTCCCACTGCTCGTGCAGCTCCTGTTCGCTGATGCCGCAGATAGTAGAGTAGCGTGGATCCATCGTGATGCGTCGCAGGTTATTCAGCTCGCTGAAGATGCTGAGCTGCGAGAACTTCGAGATGCCGGTGATGAAGACGAAGCGCAGCCACGGGTCGCAGTCCTTCAGCGGCGAGTAGAAGGCGCGCAGGGCCTGCCGCATCTCGTCGAGCAGTTCGGGCTTGTGGAGCACGGTCAGCAGCGGGGCGTCGTACTCGTCGATGAGCACGACGACCTTCTCGCCGTACTTCTCGGCGCAGCCCTTGATGAGCGTTTCCAGGCGTGCGCCCAGCCCTTCCTTCGTGCATTCTATGCCGTATTTCTTCTCTAACCACTCCAACTGCAGCCCCACCATCTCCTGCAGGTTCTGGATGGTGCCGCCCTTGGCCGAGGCGAGGCTGATATGGAGCACGGGGTGCTGGCGCCATTCGGTCTCAAGGCGCGAAGCGGCAAGCCCCTCGAACAGGTCGCGGCGCCCCTCGAAGTAGCTCTTCATCGTCGAGACGAGCAGCGACTTACCGAAGCGGCGCGGGCGGCTGAGGAAAACGAACTGGAAACTGTGGGCGAGGTCGTAGACGTAGCCCGTCTTGTCGACGTAGGCGTAGTTGCCTTCGCGAATCTTCTCGAAGGTCTGTATGCCGATGGGGTATCTCTGTCTTTCTGTCATCACGGCGCAAAGATACAAAAAGATTTCTTAACTTCCAAGGATTTTCCAAAGAAAATCTGTGGGGGGTTAATACCACTGCACGGAGTTGGAGTAGCTGGAGCGCTTGTCGTACTTCAGGGCGTCGGTCAGCGTCGAGGCATTGCAGCGGAACGAGAAGTTGTAGCTGGTGTAAGGCGCGAGCACCACCGAGCACGACATGTTGAAGCAGTGGAGGTCGCGGCTGAGCGAGGCCGTGGTCATCGAGATCTTCTTGTTCTCGAAGTCATAGCCGCTGGAGAAGTTGATGTTCCAGCCGTCAGAGATGCGTATGTTGCCACTGATGTTCAGGTTCTGCGTGAACTCGTAGGGGTAGCGCATGGTGTTGTAGTTGAACTTCGACTTGTCGCGGCTCTCGCGCATGCTGATACCATATCCGAAGCTGAGCGACCAGGGCACTTTGAATGACATGTAGCCGTCGTCGTCAGTGGCCGCCTTTCCGGCGTCCTCCTTCCGGGCGGCACGCTTACCCTTCTCCAGGTCGAGGTCCATGTTGCTCTCCAGGGCGTTCTCTTCCTCCAGTTCCTCTTCCTCGGTCTTCTTGGCGGGCTCCTTCTTCTCGGTCTTCTCGCCGCGCAGCCACTTCAGGAAGTTGTTCACCTTGGTATTGTCGAGCGTGTAGGAGATGTTCTTCGAAATCTGGCTGAACGGGCCTATCTTGCCCTTCTCCCAGTAGGTGGTATGTTCGCTGAGGCGGGGCGTGGCTCCCACGGAGTCGGCCTCATAGACATAGCTGGCGAAGGTCAGGTTCAAGTTCAGCGTGTAGCTCTTCGAGAACTTGATGCGCAGCGTGGTGCTCACGTCGTCCATAGGCCTGATGTTGGTGGCCAGGTTGTAACCGGTGCGCAGGCTGAACTCGTCGATGAGCGACACCTTCTTCACCGAGTCGTCGGCGTTGCGCAGCTTCATCTCGACATTGTTCTTCAGGTCGATACTGATGCGACCCGTGCGGCTCGTGCTGACGGCCGAGATATTGCCCACACTGTAGGGCCAGTACTCCACCATTGAGACGTTGCCGTCGGCGTCGGTCTTCTGGTAGTAGTCGTAGTAGCCGTAGCGGCTGGTGCTGAAGTTAGGCGCATACTGGAACGTGACCGTTGGCGTGAACACGTGGCGGATGGCCTGTATCTTGTCGCCGAAAATCTTCTTGTTAGGCACATACATACCGTAGAGGATGGTCGATGCCGACAGGTTCATGCTCCAGTTATAGACGTTGTAGAAGCCGGTGAGGGTGTCGGTCATCTCCTTCTGTGTCGTCTCGTCCCACCACTTGCGGGCCTTGAGGAAGCCGGTCTTGTCGGTGAAGTTGAACGAGGGGTTGATGTTGATGACGTTGAGGAACGTGAAGTTGGCATTGATGGGTATGGTGTGGGTGATGCCGTTCTTCCAGTCGCGGCGGAAGTCGGAGTGCAGCAGCTTGTCCTCCTGGGTGTTGATGGAGTTGCTGAAGTCGGCACGATAGCTGACCGAGATTTTCTCGTACCAGCGCTCCTTGCCCACCATCTTCTTGCGCTTGAAGGGGTACATACGTGCCAGGTCGATGTTCAGTCGGGGCAGCGTCATCGAGATTGACGAGTCGCGCATGTTCTGCGTCAGGTCCATCGACGAGGTGATGGTCAGCCCGAGGTTCGAGAAGCGCGTGTTGTACGACACCGACGACGTGCGGATGGTCTGCGTCAGGGCCTGCGGGTTGTACATCGACGTGAGGTTGTTGCGCTCATAGCTGGTAGTGGCAAAGTTCACCCTGGCCTGCAGCGTCGAGAAGGGGTTGGCCTTAGAGTCCTGGTTGTGGGTCCACGTCAGCTTGTAGCTGGTCGTCTTCTCGTAGTCGGGCAGGTTTTTCTCGCCGGCGATGGTGTTCTGGTAGCTGAACAGGAACGAGCCTCGGTACTTGTAGCGCTTGTTGTAGTTCGACGTGGCCGACACGCCCCACGAGCCCTTGGTGTAGATTTCGCCTATCAGCTTGAGGTCCATCTTGTCGGAGATGGCAAAGTAGTAGCCGCCGTCGCGCAGGTAGAAGCCGCGCTCGGTCTCGTCGCCATAGGTGGGCATGATGAATCCGCTGGAGTAGCTCTTCGTGAAGGGGAAGAAGCCGTAGGGGATGGCCAGCGGCAGGGGCACGTCGCACACCACGAGGTAGGCCGGTCCGAAGACGACATCCTTGCCCGGGCGGACCTTGGCGCGCGACATGGCGATGTAGAAGTCGGGATGTGGGTCGTCGCACGTCGTATAGCGGCCGTGCTGCAGGAAGAGCTCGCCGTCGGCGCCGCGCTTCGACAGCTCCGAGGTCAGGAATCCGTCCTCCTGCTGGGTGTACACCTGGGTGATGAGTCCCTTCTTGGTCTTGAAGTTGAAGGCCATGGTGTCGCTCTCGTACTCGTCGCTGCCCATCTTGAACACCGGCGTGCCGCTGAGCTTGCGGGTGGTGCTGTCCATGATGCCCGTGGCGTGAACCAGCGAGCTGTCGAGCACCATGTATATCTTCTCGCTCTTGAGGTCCATGTTCTGATATTCCACGTGCGACGCACCGTAGAGATGGGCCGTTCCCGTCGAGGCCTCGTAGGTCAGCGAGTCGTTGGCCGTATATTTCACCGGGGCGTCGATGCCGTTCTTCTTGGCACGGTTCACGCTGTCGCGGGCCAGCGAGTCGTCTATCACCTTATTATATTTATAGATGGCCAGCTCGAGCGAGTCCATCGTCGTCGTGTCGCGCTTCATCTTTGCGGCGGCAGTTTCGGCGCCACGCTCGGCAATCGAGTCAAGGGCGGCTACGGTGCGCGACTTCTTGCGGCGCCCTGACTTCTTCCCGCCGTTGTTACTGGTGAGCGTCGAGTCAGCCTTCGCCCGGCTGCGGATGGCCTTTGCCGCCTTCTTGCCGAGGGCGCTCAGGCTGTCGGTACCGCCTGCGGCAACGACGTCGGCCAGACTGTCGGCCATGGCCACGAGGTCGCCCAGGCTGTCGGCATCGGCCACGAGGTCGGCCAGGCTGTCGGCGTCGGTCACGACGCGGGCCACCATGTCGGCCAAGCTGTCGGGCACGACTGCCGACGGGTCGCCGCCGAGGGCCTCAGCCACAGCGTCGGCCAGAGCCTCGGTGTCGCCGGCCCGCTGTATCAGCGTGTCGAGTGGAATGTCGTCGGGCAGGGGCAAATCACTAATGGCCTTCGACACTTCCTTTTTGTTATCCCGGCGGAGTGACGAAGGCGTACATGCCCACATGCAGATAAAGGCAACGAACATCAGGAGGATGACCGTTTTCTGTTTCACGGCTGCAAAGGTACAACAAAGAAATGAGAAACGAGAAACGAGAAATAAGAAATTATGGTTTATTCAAACATTTTTGCCCAACGTAAGAACTTTTCCACACCTTCGTGGCCAAAACGTTCCAAACTCTGAGCCGTCTCGGCAACAGTCAGCACGCGGTCGGGGCGCGACTTCGAGTAGAACTTGTCGGCGTAACAGACCACCTGCTCCTCCAGCGTCTCGGGCTCCAGGCCGGGCAGCCCCGTGCCCGTATGGCGCTCGGCAACGCGGGCGTGGCGTGGGTAGCCCTCTTTCCTCAGCAGTTCGCCGCCGATGGGGCCGTGGCGCAGGTAAGGCTCCTGGCCGAAGCAGAATATCGACGGCGCCGAGCACCAGCGGATGCCGATGTCGTGGAGCATGGCCGCCTCGTCGACGAACTGGCGGTCAATGCCGAGCTCCGGGTGGCGGTCGCAGATCAGCAGACAGCGGTCGGCGACCTGCCGCGAATGCTTCAACAGCAGTCGCCGCAGGTCGCCGTCCTCCGGATAATATTTGTCTATAATGGCCTGATACATCGTTTTAAATCACCCCCGCTCTATCCAGGCAATAGTGTCGCCCTGACGAATCTGCTGACCGGGCTTCACACTGATGTCCACCAGCTTGCCGCCCATGGCGGCGGGAATCTCTACGATCTCGCCCCACTTCGTCTGCAGGTAGCAGAACGTCTGGCCTTCCTTGTACTGCTGACCGATGAACGGCTCGATGCACGGAGCCATAACGCCCTCGCCGCCAAAGCTCCAGATGAGCTGTCCGCTGAGCGGCGACTTCACGGCGTCGGCCTTCTGGTGCTTCAGCGCGTCAATCTCGTCTTGCGAGAGCTTCGTGCCGCCGCCCAGACGGGCGTCGCGGGCCTTCTGGATGTCGGCCAGCAACTGCTTCTTGGCCTGGCCGCTCCTGTACGGGCGGTACTGCTCGGGGTGCATGGCCAGCTCGAACAGCTCCTCGTCGTCCTGACCGTAGTCCCAGCCCTGCTCGTCCATCTCGCGGCGGAACCCGTCGAGGGCGTTGGGAATGAGCGTGTGCGGGTCGACGTCGGTGAACTCGCGTTTCTGCTTCGCGGCCAGCTCTACCAGTTCGGGAGCTATCGTTCCGGGTATCTTGCCGCTCTTGCCCAGTATCATGCCCCAGATGGCGTCGTCCATCATCACGTAGCGGCCCTTGCCCTGCTCCATGGTCAGCAGGTTCATCAGGGCGATGTTCTTCGTGTACTGCGAGAAGGGCGTCACCAGTGGGGGATAGCCCACGCGCGGCCAGACGTACTCCACCTCGTTGAACAGGCGCACCAGCATGTCGTCCATCGTCAGCTCGGGCTCGCCCTTCTGGGCGCGCAGCTTGTCAATCATCTTCTTGATGCCGCCCAGGTCGGCCATCATCGAGCCCATCATGCCGCCGGGCAGTCCGCAGCCGAGCAGCAGCGACGACATGTGCTTGTTGGCCGGGTTGATGAACAGGCCCAGCCAGTCGTCAATGAACTCCTGCGTCAGCGTGCGGGCCTGCATGTAGGCCTGCATGTTCAGGTCGGCCACCTCGAAGCCCTCGTTCTTGAGCATCGACTGCACCGAGATGATGTCCGGGTGGACCTTACCCCACGACAGCGGCTCGATGGCCGTGTCGATGATGTCGGCGCCGTTGTTGCACACCTCGAGGATCGAGGCCATCGACAGGCCCGGCCCCGAGTGGCCGTGGTACTGTATCAGTATGTCGGGGTGCTTCGTCTTGATAGCCTTCGTCAGCTGGCCCAGCATGGCGGGCTGGCCGATGCCGGCCATGTCCTTCAGGCAGATCTCCTCGGCTCCGGCGGCAATCACCTCGTCGGCTATCTGCGAGTAGTACTCCACGGTGTGTACCGGACTGGTGGTGATGCAGAGCGTGGCCTGCGGCGTCATGCCGGCTGCCTTGGCCCATTTTATGGAGGGTATGATGTTGCGCGTGTCGTTCAGACCGCAGAAGATGCGGGGAATGTCGACGCCCTGGGCGTGCTTCACGCGGTACATCAGCTGGCGCACGTCGTCAGGCACGGGGTACATACGCAGGGCGTTCAGGCCGCGGTCGAGCATGTGGGTCTTGATGCCCACCTCGTTGAACGGCTTGCAGAAGGCGCGCACCGCCGCGTTGGGGTTCTCGCCAGCCATGAGGTTCACCTGCTCGAAGGCGCCGCCGTTGGTCTCCACACGGCTGAAGCAGCCCATGTCGATGATGACCGGCGCAATGCGCTCCAACTGATCCTTGCGCGGCTGGAACTTGCCGCTCGACTGCCACATGTCACGATAGACGAGGCTAAACTCTATTCTCTTCTTCTTCATGTCATTTATCTATTGTTTTACATTTCGACTGCAAAGTTAGTCAGAAAAAATGAGACGCGCAAATTTTTCGCCTACTTTCCGCCCTTAT
>OCTX012286707.1_pt1 | contig 64136 bp, 58 predicted proteins | sample 1539691 | NCBI WGS metagenome assembly OCTX01 (sample SAMN02144231, study PRJEB22623) | gut metagenome | biome: sheep rumen | host: Ovis aries | place: New Zealand
GATCACGACGCAATCAAGTGCAGCACCATCATCCCGAGCCTTCTGAAAAGCGGGGATCCGGAATTCATAACGGGTGTCGAGTTCTCCTGTAAAGATGAGGAAGGGAAATACCATATCCTGGGATACGGATATGATCCGGAGGCGGAATCTATCCGCAAGGTCGTCGAGACCGGCCACGGGTACCGCATGGATACCGTCAGAAGAAGACTGAAGTTTCTTGCAGAGAACTGGAACATCCGATTCCCGGAAAAAGAGGTCAGGAATCTTCTGGCACTGGATAATCCGGGGAAGCCTCATATCGGGAATCTCATGGTGAAGTGCGGATTTGCCTCTTCCAGAAAGCAGGCTTTTGAAGAATATATCAATAAGATCCCGAATGCAGATAAGTATGTCCATCCGAAGGAGGCGATACAGGGGATCTTAGGCGCAGGAGGCATCCCGGTGCTGGCACATCCTTTCTTCGGGAGCGGCAGCTCGCGTATACCGGTCGATAACCTAAGGAAAAGAGTTGAGCGTCTTTCGGGATACGGACTGCTGGGCATCGAAGCGTTTTATTCGGACTTTGATGATGACCAGATCCGGGAAGCGCTAAAGATCGCGCAGGATCTCCGGCTGTATGTAACAGCGGGCAGCGACTACCATGGCGGAAATAAGAAGATCCCGCTCGGAGAAACAGGGATGGAAAGATTCTTTGCCGGAAAAGAGATACGTGATGATCTTCCGGAAGTTTCCGGACTTGGAAGATTTCTTTCGGATGTCCGGAAGATCCGGGCATCCTGAAGGATAAAAGGAGAGAAAGAGCGATGAATTACAATTGCCTGATCATCGACGATGAGGTCGAACTTACGAAGATGACGAAAGAGTACTTCGAGATGTTCGGGGTGACCTGCGCGGTCGCATCCGACTCGGAATCGTGCCTTTCGTTTCTGAAAGAAAACACGGCCGACATCTTCCTTCTGGACATTAACCTCGGAAATGAAAGCGGCTTTGCCCTCTGTAAGACTCTCCGCGAGACATACGACACGCCGATCCTCTTTATCAGCGCACGCCAGAGTGATGACGACGTGCTCGTTGCGCTGAATATCGGCGGCGACGACTATATAAAGAAACCATATACATTATCTGTTCTCCTGGCAAAGGTGAAAGTGCAGCTCAAGCGGCTGGAGAGCATGCGTTCCGCCACTTCCGCAAAAGCACCGGAGACAAGTGCTTTTGCCATCGACGAGGCGACCATGAGCGCGATCGTCGAAGGAAGATCCATCCCGCTGAAAGCAAAGGAATTCCAGCTCCTTTCATGCCTTTATACGAACAGGAATACGATCGTGACGAAAGAAAAACTCTTCGCCGAAGTCTGGGGCGACTCGTTCTATACAGATGGAACTCTCAATGTGCACATAAGGAGACTTCGTGAAAAGATAGAAGAAGATCCGAACTCCCCGAAGTGGATCAAGACCATCTGGGGCACCGGCTATAAACTGGAGATCCCGTCATGAAGATACGTGTCATAGCTATCGCATATATCATCATACTGGTGCTGACCGGTGCTTTTCTATATAGAAAGATCGAGAAGCGGAAGGGGTATGAGATCGATATGCTCGATCTGAATACCCGCGCCTATAATATCACGCAGGAACTTTCCGCGGGAGGAGCTCCCGACGACCTGGAGTCCAGGTATAACTGCAGTATCGTACTTATCTCGGAGGATACCTATGATGCCGAGAATAATCTGTTCATCCGCGAAGGATATTCTGTTTTCGATTATAAAGAGGCAGATGCGATCTGCGGAAAGATCGCATTTGCAGCGAGAGAAGAAGAGTATGAAAGCAGAAGAAATAATGAGAAGATGATCCTTCTTCTGATCCTTTCCGGTGCGCTCCTTCTCGGGCTCGGGCTCCTCTTTGTCGTGTGGTATCTTTTCGTGCGTCCGTTCTCGGATCTGAAAGTGTTTGCAGAACATGTGTCGAAAGGAAATCTTGACGTACCTCTGAAGATGCGGAAACGGAACTACTTCGGAGCGTTTACCGAGTCATTTGACCGCATGAGAGAAGAACTGAAGAGGGCTTCCGACCGGGAAAACGAAGCGAACCGCAGTAAAAAAGAACTTGTCGCCGAGCTGTCCCACGACATTAAGACCCCGGTGGCGACGATCAAGGCGACCTGCGAAGTGATGGAAGTCAAGTATAAAGATCCGGATGTCCTGGAGAAAGTGGAGGTCATCAAGGCAAAAGCCAACTCCGTGGACCAGCTGATCGACAATATGTTTAAAGCGACCCTCGAGGATCTCGAGGAACTGAAGGTCGAACCTGCGGAAGAAAGCTCGAGGATCCTCTCGGACATGATATCCGAGCTCCGGTTCTATGGGACCGTCGAGACGAAAAATGAAGTTCCTGAGTGCCTGATCCTCGCGGATAAGCTCCGCCTCGAGCAGGTCATCGATAATATTGCCGGAAACTCCTTTAAGTATGCCGGAACGCCTCTGGAGATCGAGTTTTCCTCACAGGAAGGGGAAGTGCATGTTCTTTTCATGGATAGAGGACCCGGTGTGCCGGAGGAGGAGATCTCACTTCTGACATCAAAGTTCTACCGCGGCTCGGTATCCGCCGGGAAAGACGGATCCGGACTGGGGCTTTATCTGGCATCGGTCTTTATGGAACGAATGGGCGGCGGCCTCGAGGTAAGAAACAGAGACGGCGGCGGATTTGTCGTGGAGATCGTTCTTAAGAAAGTTTAACTTAGAATATGACTTTTGTCATACCCGAAAACCTGTCTTTTTTCACTTATTCTGTTGAAGAGAAATTGATATGCTGTTACCAGTGGAAGGCAGGAATGCCGTGAGAGTTCCTCCTAACAGCACCCTCCTTTCTGCCTTCCACGATAAACACATAAAAACGGAGAAGAAAAGAAATGGAAACGATTCTGAAGCTTACGGATCTGACGAAAAAGTACGGAAACAAAGTAGTCGTCGATAATCTCAATATCGAGATCCAGAAGGGCGAGATCTTCGGCCTTCTCGGACCGAACGGCGCAGGAAAATCCACCACGATGAACATGATCTGCAATATCGTGCGTCCGACTCTCGGTTCGGTCGAATTCATGGGAAAAGATTTCAGGAAGAATAAGAAGGACTTAAGCCGCCATCTCGGCTATATCCCGCAGGATCTGGCGATCCACGGAAGACTGAAGGCCTGGGAGAACGTCGAGCTCTTCACGTCTCTTTACGGTATCAAGGGAAAAGAACTGAAAGAGCGTATCGATGAGTCGCTCGAATATGTTGGACTTCTCGACCGTAGAAATGATTATGCCAAGACCTTCAGCGGCGGCATGAAGCGCCGTCTGAATATCGCCTGTGCCATCGGACATCACCCGGATCTTCTGATCTTCGACGAGCCGACGGTCGGTATCGACCCGCAGTCGAGAAACTTCATTCTGGAGAGGATCAAGAAGTCAAATAGAAACGGAGCAACGGTCATCTACACTTCCCACTATATGGAAGAAGTGGAAGCGATCTGCACCAGGATCGCCATCATGGATAACGGCAAGATCATCGCGACCGGAACATCCGAAGAATTAAAGAAACTGGTCGTTGAAGATACATCTTCCATCACGCTGGAGGAAGTATTCCTGACACTTACGGGAAAGAAACTGAGGGACATCTGATCATGATAAGGTATCTAATCAAAAACAATGCCAAGCTCATGGGCAGGAGCTGGGTCAATGTGCTATTGTTTGCTATCTGCCCGGTGATCGTGTCCGCTGTCCTGATCAGTGCTTTTTCCGAGCTGATGGAAAACTATAAAGAGCGCGGGGAGATGCGCTGCGGATATTCGATCGAATCAGGAAGCATCTGGGAGACCGCCGAAGAGGCGCTGAAGATCTCGGGCGAGCAGGCAGATATCGATTTTGTCCGTTTTGACGAGGAAGAACCCGAAGAGATGATCTCGAAAAACGAACTGTCGGGATTTGTGAAGTTTGAAAGCGGAAAATACAAGATCTACCGTGTGTCCGAAAAACCGACACAGGGAGCGGCGCTGGAATACTTCATGTCGGCCTTCTGTGATCATATGACCAATGCCGGGATCGATTCTGTTGACGACATCAAACTCAATATCGAGCATCCGGCTTTCCTTAAGGCTGTGGATTCAAAAGATTACTACGGGATCGTCTTCGTCCTCTACTACGCATGGTGCGCGATCATCTGTGCATCGGGTATTCTGACAAGTGAGAAGAAATACGGTATCCGAAGAAGATATGCAGTATCGGCACTTAACGATCTTCAGCTTTATCTGGGACGATTCGTGCCACTTGCGATCGTCGTCTTTTTCGGAACGATCGGCGCGGCGATCCTCAATGCGATCTGCTTTGGCACAAACTGGGGAAATATACTATACGCAGGTGGGCTGTTCCTCATCATGACGGCGGCAGCTTCCGCGCTGGGACTGATGTTCCAGAGCATCACGGATAACATGATCATCACGGTCATCCTGACCTTCTCGCTTGTATGGATCGCGGGATTCTTCGGAGGAAGTTTCGAGACTTACATGTTCTCGGACCGTCCGCAGATCCTTAAGGAGCTCTCGCCGATCTATCACTGCAATAGAGCAATGGTCGAGCAGGCAGCGTCCGGAAGGACAAACTATATTCCAAGCGCGATCCTTTACTGCGCCGCAATCGCCGTCGTATGTTCTTTGATCTCGGTCGCGGCGAACTCGATCAGAAGGAGGGGAAGAGCATGAGAACACTTATCACATCAAGTCTCAAATTATTACTTAGGAACAAGAGTTTCTGGTTCTTTCTGGTGATCGTTCCGATCCTTTCCACATTCGTTTTAAACCAGCATCAGATGAACTCGATTTCGCTGTCGAAGCAGGCGGAAAACCAAATTGCCGAACTTGGCAGCGCGGATGAAAAAGTCGCGTACTACAGCAGCCAGGGTGCATTTGTCGTAAAAGTCTATGACGCTTGCGGAAGTGAACTTTCCGAATACATGCTCCATAAACTGGCCGGGACAGGTGCTTTTTCCATCGTACGGGCCAAGGTGCCGGATATGGGCAAGGCCGACGCGGACGAGAAGATCAAGCACGACGGCGAATTCGACCGCATGGGCGCTGCGCTTTATATCGATAAAGACTTCGACCGCTTACTCGAGGAAGGAAAAGAAGACGAGGCACTGACCATCTATGTTCTTTCTGACGACGGACGTATCGAGATGTTCGAATATTCCGTGAAAAAAGAACTTGCCCTGATCAAAAAGACGGTCGCGGAATGGACGGCTCCGGAAGCAGTCAAACTTCTTAACCAGAAACTTGCAAGTGTTCCGGAAAAGGAGATCGTCAAGCTTTCGGGCGGATCCTCCAGAGCGCTTTCGCAGGAGCAGGAAAACAGAAAGACCGCGATCGGATATGCGATAGCATTTATGACACTGGGATATGTATTCTGCGGGATATTTATCGCCCACACAGTCATCAAAGACGAGCATGACAAGGTGCTCATGAGACTTCACCTGACGGGCATGTCTTCGTTTAAGTACTTCGCATCGAAGTTCATCATCAGCGCGATCGCGAGCTTCCTGATGACGGTCGTTCTCGGAGTTTTCTCGTTAGTCATCGATGCGGAGAAATTCGGCATCGGAAGACCGAAGTTCCTGCTGATGATGTTCCTTCTGGGCCTGATCTTCAGCTCCATAAGCCTGGTGATCGGCGTCATCCTCGGCGACGTAATGAATGCAAATATTGCGGCTTTTGCGCTCTTCTCGCTGTCCTCGCTTCTGGCAGGAACCTTCTTCCCGATGGATGCGACTTCCAGTTTCATTAAGGCGCTCTCTTCACTGATGCCGCAGAAGTGGTTCCTGGACGCGACCGAGATGATCTTTGTCGGCGACAGAAAAGCATATCTGGTACTGCTTTGCGTCACGGCTTCCTATCTGATCCTGACACTGAGCCTGGGAGGTGTCGGAATCAAGGTTCGTAACGGCGAAGAGTGATCCTTCGTCTGCATCCTTGAATAACGGAAATAAAGAAAAGGCGGGAAGATCAATTCCCGCCCTTTTTCCATATGGATTTTTATAGAACGATTATTCAATGTGCGTAACAGTTCCGAAGAAGATCGGAAGGCCTGTCTCCAGATCTACGATCGCGTAGGCGAATGGACGGTTGCAGATCACCTTTCTCTGTAGGATCACGTCATTGTGCTCAATGATCACTCCGGTGGAGGCAGCTGCCTTGGTTCCCAGAGCATTCACTTCGATCTTCGTCTTATGGACTACATCACTGATAAAAAGAGGTTTAAGGTTACTCATGTTTCCGAAGTCTGCTCTGGAGGCATCAAAAGCATCTTCCATACCCATGTCTATGAGAATATCTTTCATGGATGTGGAATACTCACTCGTAAATTCCGGGAATTCATATTCAACATCATCACTGTTTTTGCTTTCCCAAAACTCCCAATAATCCTCTACCGTCATATCGGCAATAAATGAATTAATATCGTAGGTTATTCCATCGTCTTCATCCTCGTGACTTGTTGTCGTCCCGCCGTTGAGAATAGCATCGAGCTCGGACAGGATTCCGTCATCCTGAGCTTTGCCCGGGAGCATTATCATGAAAGCATACTTTTCACCATCGTATTTTTTTAGGAGGCCGGTGGCTTTATCGTTGTGCAGAAAGGTAACATCTTTTTCTCCACAGAGATACTTGCACTTGTCTCTGCCGCCATCTGCACGGGTAAAATACCCATCTTCCACGTTTTTGGCTTCAAATGGTTTTTTCCACTTCGCATCAAATGAGAGTGCATTGACAAGAACCATCAGGTCCTCTGATTCCAGCGTATCGATCAAAGTGGGGATCATTCCATCAGTGTTGTCGTTGACCCAGGAATTGATTTTACCGGCTCCGCTGGCATCGAAGGGTAGCGCATCGATCTTTGCATCGAAATTATTCTCGACATACTTCAGATAATTGCTGAAGAAGGCGGGTTCCGATTTTTCATTGATCCAGACGGAGTTGGCGATCTTCAGCTGACTGCTTTTTATCTGATCCATACGGTCGGCCGCAAACAGGAGTGCATCTTCTTTATCCACTCCCGGCATGAGGGTGCCGAGCATCTGGTCGAGTGTTTCTCCATCTGCGCCGGCTGCGGTCATTTCCATCGCGAAAAGCACTGAGTCAGTGGAGACCATGAAGTTCTCGTTGCCGGAATCTGCTGCACAGCGGTTTACCATTCCGACAACAAACTCGGAGTAGGCCTTCTTAAGTTCCTCATCACTTGTTTTCCCTTTGGAACTTTTGGAAGCAACCTGATCATAGATCGCATTTTCGCCGCTTGCCTGGTCAAGTGTTGCTATGTTTGATTTGCTTTTCGATTTTTTTGAACAGCCGGTACCCATCGACAGAAAAATGGATGAGATAAGTATTCCTGCTAATAACTGTCTTGATCTCATGAGTGTCACCCCTTTTCATGTACTTACATTATAGACGATTCATCAAAGGAATATGTTGCATTTTATGCTATTATGATGAAGTAAGATTAAAAGGGCGCGGACAGGTGCTTTTGCCATAAGATCCGTCGCCAGATCTAAATCGGTGGGGAGAATCTTTTGGAACGTTTGAAGAGTCATTATTTTGTGCTGGTGCGCCTCTTTCTGATGGTCACTTTCGGCGCTTACGGATTCGTTGAGAGACCGGAAGATACGCCGGTCTCTGCATGGGTGCTCTTTCTGACGGCGATGTATCTTGCATCGATGGCACTCTTCGAGATCGTTCCGAAGAAGTGTAAGTTCATATGTCTGATCTTTTCTGTGGGATTCTTCTCTGTGCTGATGGCGATTGGTGAGACGGAGTTCATGCTCCTGGGTTTCATTATTGTCTACGATTTTCTATCGCTTTTCGAGACTCTGGAAGCCAGGATCTATCTGATCCCCGTTATAGGTTTTCTCATACCGGGACCGATCAGCATGGTGACCCGGCTGATCGCGGTATCGCTCACGGCGATCGTTTATCTCCAGCACAATTACGTCATCCGCTCCTATAGAAAGCAGATGCTCGAAGATACTATCAATGAGCAGAACCTGAAGCGCGACATGCAGCAGAAGGAATACGAAGCGAAGATGGAGCAGAGGAGAAGCATGATGATGGCGGAGAATCAGATCCTCGAGCAGCGCGCATCGCTGTCGCAGACACTCCATGATAAGCTCGGCCATAACATCAATGGTTCGGTATATCAGCTCGAAGCCGCCAAGGTCCTGATGGAGAAAAATCCGGAGAAATCCGAGGCCATGATCCAGGCGGTGATCGACCAGCTCCGCGGAGGAATGGATGAGATCCGCGGGATCCTGAGGAAAGAACGTCCGGAGAAACGCCAGCTCACGATGCTCCAGCTCTATAAGCTGTGCGAGGATTGCAATTCCAAGGGAGTTCAGACTGAGCTTGTGACCGAGGGAGAGACCTCGCAGATCCCGGATAAGATATGGGAAGTGATCCTGGATAATGCTTTTGAAGCGGTATCCAATTCCATGAAATACAGTAAGTGCAGCCGCATCGATATCCGGCTCGTTGTCATGGCGCAGCGTGTACGCGTCAGTATCTCGGATGACGGGATCGGCTGTTCAGAAATAAAAGACGGCATGGGCATCTCAGGTATGCGCCAAAGAGTCAGAGAATGCAGCGGCACCATCTCTTTTGAAAGCGCTGCGGGATTTACCGTGACGATGCTGCTGCCGCTGAAGGAGGACTAGACATGGAGAAAATTAAAGTCATTATTGCAGATGACAGTGATTTTGTAAGAGACGGCATGAAGATCATCCTTGATGTGGATGACGACTTCGAGGTCTTAGGCTGTGCGAGTAACGGGCGTGAAGCGATCGAGATCGCGGAGAAAAATAAACCGGACGTGTTCCTCATGGACATCCAGATGCCTGTGATGGACGGTATCGAAGCGACAAAAGAGATCGTAGAGAAGGACCTCGGAAAAGTTCTGATCCTGACGACTTTCGATGATGATGATCTCGTTCGGAAAGCGCTGGGAAACGGCGCAAAAGGATACCTGATCAAGAATCATACACCGGATCATCTGAAGCAGATGATCAAGTCTGTCTATAACGGTACGAGCGTCATGGAAGAAAACATTCTCGAGTCGATCAGCAAAAGCGCGGCGGCCACCCCGGCAGGGAGCGGTTTTGACGCGAGCGGTTACACCGAAAGAGAGCTTGAGATCGTGCGCGCGGTTGCCGATGGCCTTTCCAATAAAGAGATCGCAGGCAAGTTATTCATCTCCGAAGGCACGGTGAAAAACTACATCACCTCGATCCTTGCCAAAGAAGGACTATCGCACAGAACAGCACTTGCTGTTTACTACATTACGGGGAAAAAGTGATGGTGGTCATCACGATATAAACTGATGGGAAAAGAGAGGAAAGCAGAAAATGGGTATTGAAGATTTCTTAAGTTCTGGAAATATGAGACTTGATCAGCAGCTGAAGTTCACCGCGGAGATCGATAAGATGACGAGCGTGTATCGAAGAACGATGCTGATCTCCGGGATCAGAAATGAGAATGATGCGGAGCACTCGTGGCACATCGCCGTCATGGCGTTGCTTTTCAAAGAGTATTGTGTCGAGGAACCGAACGTGGAGCGCGCCATCAAGATGTGTGTTGTCCATGACCTTATCGAGATCTATGCCGGCGATACCTTCGCATACGATGTAGCAGGAAACGCGAGTAAGGCAGAGCGCGAGGCCGCTGCAGCGGATAAGCTTTATGCCCAGCTCCCTCCGGAACAGGGTGCCGAGCTTCGTGCCCTCTGGGAAGAATTCGACGCGATGGAAACGGTGGATGCGAAATACGCGGCATGCCTAGACCGCACGCAGCCGCTCCTGCATAACACACTTACCGAGGGCCACACATGGCGAGATGGCGGGGCTATCCGCGCTCAGGTGGAAGAACGCGCGCACATCGTCAAAGAGTTCATGCCGGAGGTCTATGACTGGATCATGAAAAACCTTGACCGTGGTGTAGAAAAAGGCTGGCTGAAAGAGTAAACCGAAGAGTTAAGAAAAAGAGCATTGGGGTGCTTTTATGGAACTGAAAAAGACTAGGGCAAAAAGTCGTCGTTTCCTGGCATTTACACTGGCACTGGTGTCGTGTTTGTGTGTGTGCATATCCACTGTGTTCGCAGATATAGGTCCGAAGCCTAGCGTGTTTGTGACGATAAAGAACGCTCCTTCAAAGGATTATTATGTTGCTTTTCTCTATTATGACGAGTACTCCATCAATCCCAAGTTTTCTTATGACGAGGAGCTTAGCGAAGAAGAGAATAAGGCAATACAGACCATTTTCAATTACAACGAAGATTGGTTCAACTTGTACTCTATCAATAATCGCAAGTTTTATAAGAGATCTTCGGGACAAGACGATGAAGAGTTCGAGTTTTTTCAAGGCTCCGGAACGTTTAAAATCATGGTCGTCACTTTGGACGGGCAGGTCCAAGTCAGTAATGCGATCAGAAGTAACAGCTTGCATTTTCATTGCATATATGACTGGAAGACAAATACTCTGATGTCGTTCCCGCTTTTCAGTTCAATACCTCAACTGGTGATTGAATCACTGATCTGTTGCGCGATCACGGTTTTGGTCGAGTATCTTATTCTTCTGCTGTTTAAACTCGATCACTACGATAACATAAAGCCTGTTATTGTCATTAACCTCATCACCCAGGCTTTGTTGTTTGTTTTCAATATCATAATATTCTTGGCAAAGCCGGGAATTGACTACAATAAGGCATTTATGTGCATGGAGTTTGTGATTCTGATCATCGAGGCTTTCTGGTACGCTAAGAAACTAAAGACTGTTTCGACAGAAAAAATATCTGTTCCGAGGAATATCATCTACGCGGTCGTTGCAAACTTTGTGACCGCTTACGGAATAAGTCTCATATTCAGAAGCTTTTCGGTGTTCTTCTGAACAGGCGACGGAAAATGTGGGGGATTCACTTTTCCTCTGACAGCAGACGCAGGATCTCCATGTATGTTTCAGCAGTGGCGGATTCCCAGCGCTTGCAGGTCCTCTCGGCGACTTCCTCGGACGGAGCCGCCATACGGAGCGCGAACGTAGTTGAACCGCGCTCGATCAGGCGAAGATCGACGTACCATGTTCCCTCGTCATCCGGGGCATACTCGGCATATACGCTCTGCGACTCATTGGTATCATGAACCCAGTTACGGGATGCGGAAGTCAGATAAGCGCGGATCCCGGCAGGGACAGAGGGGAGAAGACGTGCGAGGATCTCGGTGCCTGAAGGCGTGATGTCACAGCTTAGGACCGTCTTTCCGGAGGCATCCTTACGGAGTTCGCCCTTTCTTTCTCCTTCGGTCATCAGACGCTGCTCGAGAAGCTCGGTCTTTGCCTGGGAAAAGAGAAAATAGTCCATATAGAGAGATTCCATGGCGCAGTCCATCAGCTGTGAAGACGGGATACCGCTTACCTTCGAGAGGATGAACAGAATAATGATCTTGGCATTTGGCAGATCTGTATTGGCCATTGAGATTCTCCTAAATAAAAAAAGATGTAGTTCATTATACGATATTTTCCACCTCGAAAAAAGCACTGTTAACTTAACCGATTTCGATTTCATTTTTTCTTGATAAATGTCAGAAAGCGTTATTTTTTAGAAGATTATTAGCGCAAATTGAACATATCTATAGCAATTTTGACAATTCAGACGGAGTTTTAATGCTATACTATACGCGGTGTGAGGACACCGAATCTGACATAAATGAGAATGAGGAGAACAAATTTATGATTAGTCTTGATACTTCCAACATTATGCCTTTTATTGCCGAAGGCGAGATGGAGAAGATGCTGCCGCAGGTTGAAGTGGCACACAACATGATCCATAAGAAGACCGGCCCCGGCAGTGATTTCCTTGGCTGGGTAGAGCTTCCCAGCAAGTACGATAAGAATGAATTCATCCGCATCCGTAAGGCGGCGGCGAAGATCCGTAAGGATTCCGATGTCCTTCTCGTTATCGGTATAGGTGGTTCCTACTTAGGTGCAAGAGCTGCGATCGAGCTTCTTTCCCACTCTTTTGCTAATGTGGCACAGAAGAAAGTCAGAAAAGCTCCGATGGTACTGTTCTGCGGTAACTCCATCAGTGCAACATATCTTGCAGACCTGATGGATCTTCTCGAAGGTAAGAGAGTTTCCGTCAACATCATTTCCAAGTCCGGTACTACAACTGAGCCGGCGATCGCTTTCCGTATCATCCGCGCTTACATGGAAGAAAAGTACGGTAAAGAAGAAGCCCGTCAGCGTATCTACGCGACAACAGATAAGGCAAAGGGAGCCCTGAAGGGTCTTGCTACCAAGGAAGGCTACGAGACCTTTGTAGTTCCGGATGACGTCGGAGGACGTTTCTCCGTTCTTACAGCCGTAGGTCTTCTGCCGATCGCTGTTGCAGGTATCGACATCCGTCAGCTTATGACAGGTGCAAGAGATGCATCCCGTGACTTTAAGAAGGTCGATCTGGAGAACGATTGCTACAAGTACGCTATCGCAAGAAACTGCCTGCTGCGCCGTGGTTACACCACAGAAGTCATGGTCAACTACGAGCCTTCTTTCCACTACATGACAGAGTGGTGGAAGCAGCTCTACGGTGAGTCCGAGGGTAAGGACGGCAGAGGTATTTTCCCGGCAGGCGTGGATAACACGACAGACCTGCACTCCATGGGTCAGTACATCCAGGATGGTAAGAGAATGCTCTTCGAGACGGTTGTTGTTATCGATAAGGCACGCCGTTCCTTCACGATCCCGAACGATCCGGAGAACCTCGACGGCCTGAACTTCCTGTCCGGTATGGATATGAACGAAGTTAACCTCAAGGCAATGCAGGGTACTGTTCTTGCTCACGTTGACGGTAAGGTTCCGAACCTCATCATCCACGTTCCGGAGCTCAACGAGTACTGGCTCGGCCAGCTGATCTACTTCTTCGAGAAGGCCTGCGGTATTTCCGGTTACCTCAATTCCGTAAATCCGTTCAACCAGCCCGGTGTAGAAGCTTACAAGAAGAACATGTTCGCTCTTCTCGGTAAGCCGGGTTACGAGGCTGAGAAGAAGGCTCTGGAGAAGAGACTGAAGAATAAGTAATCGCTTCTTCCAGTAAAACAAATCGGATATGAAAAAGAGGGCTGTCCCGGGAAGCCGGACAGTCCTCTTTCTTTGCTCAGAATGTTTTCTGTTCTTATACTTTGAACGTTTCCGCCTGTTTCGTATTTCCTGTTGTGCGGGAAAGAATCGTAAGGATCAGTTCGACTGCGCAGAACAGGGTGTACCCGAGAATGAGGAATTCGCCGCGGAAGCGAAATAGATCAAAAACATGCGATTCATAGGCGCCAGAGGAATTTGTGGAATAGAGAAGATACATGAGACCTGTTCCGGCGATGCCGGTGATCGAGAGGATCAGATGTGTCTTTTGATACTTTTTAGGATCATCACGCCATTTAGAGAAAGCGGTGATGCCGAGAGCCAGAAGAAGAATCCCGTGAAAGAAGATCAAGCCGCATGATAGAAACAGAACCAGTGCTTCGGTGATCAGCTCGTGGTCTTTTCCAAAGCTTCCAAAGAACAGTTCGAGGATAGAGAGACCTCCGATAAGTCCGCAGAATGAAAATGCGTAAACAAACGCGATGATATTGGTGATTAAGTTTGCAATCTTGAATCCTTTCATGATAGAGACTCCTTTCGCGTGTATCGTAGCGCAAAGAGATAGTATTGGCAAGATTTGCCGAAGAAGGGTATGAGGAGAAAAGACATGTCAGCTTTTTTGCTGTAAAATAGGAGAGATGATAAACAAAGGAAAGTGCATATCGCGAATGAAACAGTATCCTGTACCGCTAAGTAAATCTGACTTGATGTCCGTTGAGAGCCCGGCCCGCTATGTGGGCGGAGAGTTTAATGCTGTCATCAAAGAAGATATGATGGAAGAACTTGAAAAGACAGGGAAGACCTCCTATGTCCGCTTCGCTTTCTGCTTTCCCGATATCTATGAGATCGGCATGAGTAACCTTGCTCTTCAGATCCTCTACCACGTGCTGAATGAAAGTGATTTTGTCGCGTGTGAGCGTGCGTTTTCTCCGTGGCTCGATATGGATAAGATCCTTCGCGAAAAGAACATCCCTCTTTATTCCCAGGAGACGAAGACGCCGCTCTGCGACTTTGATATCCTCGGATTCACGCTCGGCTATGAGATGTGCTACACCAATGTCCTGCAGATGATGGATCTCGGAAAGATCCCGCTTCTTGCAAAGGACAGAGGCGAGGATGATCCGGTCATCTGCTGCGGTGGTCCGTGTGCATATAACATCGAGCCGATGGCGGATTTCTTCGATATCGCAATGATGGGCGAAGGAGAGGATATGATCCTCGAACTGTCTGAAAAAGTCCGCGAGTATAAATTGTCGAAAAACACCGATCACCCGATGACACGGAAGGAGCTTCTCCGTAACTGCGATGCCATCGAGGGGATCTATGTTCCGTCCCTGTACGAAGTGTCTTATTACCCGGATGATGCATCGGCAAAAGCAGCCGGTGCCCCGGCATGCGGAGCTCATGTTGTTCCGGCGGATGACGGTGTTAAGAAAGTCATTAAGAAGCGCATCATCAAGGATCTTGATACCTGCACATATCCGACAGCACCGGTCGTATCAAATCTTCGTGTCGTGCATGACAGATCGTATCTCGAAGTTTTCCGCGGCTGTATCCGCGGCTGCCGTTTCTGCCAGGCGGGATTCATCTACCGTCCTGTCCGTGAAAAGTCGGTTGAAGTTCTCTGTGAGCAGGGAAGACAACTCGAGCAGAATACCGGATACGATGAGATGGGACTTCTGTCACTGGCAACATCTGACTATACAAGATTTCCGGAACTTGCCGAGAATCTTCTTTCTACATTTGAAGGACATCACACGAGCCTTTCACTTCCGTCACTGCGACTCGATTCTTTCTCTCTGGATCTTATGGAGAAGGTGCAAAGTACACGTAAATCCGGTCTGACTTTCGCACCGGAAGCAGGTACGCAGAGACTGCGTGATGTCATCAATAAAAACATCAGAGAAGAAGATATCTTCTCTGCACTTCGCCTCGCATTTATGGGCGGCTGGAGCACGGTAAAACTCTATTTCATGCTGGGTCTTCCAACAGAGACCGATGAGGATGTTCTGGGGATCGCTGATCTTGCCAAGCGGATCGAAAAACTCTATTTCGATGTCGGAAGAGAGACGGGACAGAAGATGCGCCGTCTCGATATCACTGTATCCACTTCTCTCTTTATACCGAAGCCGTTTACGCCATTCCAGTGGGAGCCGCAGAACAGTAAGGAAGAACTCATCCGCAAGCAAAGACTTCTGAAAGATAATCTGCGTTCCAGAAATATCCGCTACGCTTGGCACGACTTTGATTCTTCCGTATGGGAAGTCGTCCTTGCCAGAGGAGACAGACGTCTCGGTCCGGTGCTCCTTGAGGGTTATCAGTCCGGTCTTTTCTTCGATGCATGGGACGATCACTTCCAGCTCGGAAAGTGGGTCGAGATCCTGGAAAAGCACGGCATGAAGATCGAGGATTTTGCCAGAGAATTTTCGGAAGAGGAGATCCTCCCGTGGGATCATGTAAGTGTCGGTGTAAATAAGATATTCCTTCTCTCCGAGCGCCATAAGGCGCATGCGGAAACGACCACCCCGTCCTGCCGTGAACACTGCTCCGGCTGCGGCGCCGCATCATTCGGCGCCGGTGAGTGCTTTTCAAAGAGAAACACCGCGTCCGCCGGCTGTTCCGGCACCGGCGAAGAAAAAGGTTCCGGGAAAGAAGGTGATGTCTGATGCTGCAGAGTGAACGCGCAAAAATGATGACGATGCAGGAGCATCAGACGGCATATGTACAGCGCTGCAGTTTTGCAAGAAGCGGCGCGACGGTTTACCTCGGCCATCTCGATCTGATGACATGCTTCGAGAGAGCCTGTAGAAGAGCCGGTCTTCCGATCCTCTATTCACAGGGATATAATCCGCGCCCGATGATGGTCTTTGCACTTCCTTTAGGTGTAGGTATCGAGACGCGCTGTGACTATCTGGACGTTTCCCTGAAGTGTCCCTATGACGCCTATAAATTCACCGAAGAACTCAATGCATTTCTTCCTGACGGGCTTCGCATCATAAAGTCCAAAGAGATCCCGGAACCGAAGGACAGTATCATGTCGATCGTAACGACGGCATCTTACCGCTTCGAAGCGAAGGGGATCCGTGAGGCGATGGAAAAAGCACTTTCCGAAGAGACTCTGATCGTAACGAAAATGGCGAAAGGAAAGGAGAAGCAGACGGACATCCGGCCGCTGCTGATCTCTCTTTCACAGGCCAGTGACGGCGATCCGGACAGTGTGGAATTCTATGCATTTGCCGGCTCCGAAAGAAACGTAAGACCGGACCTGATCCTAAGCAGTTTAAGCAAGTACTGCGGCATGGATCCTGATCTTGCCGAGAACGCGAGAGTGATCCGTACAGGTCTTTTTGCCGGAGAGTATCCGCGTATTACGCCGATCGATGAAGTCGAGGTCCGTCCGCTTCAGTAAAGATGCAGGCTTTTTGCATGGGGGAAACCGCGGAGCCGGGGGGACAGAGAATCGCTCTGCATTTGTATTTTCGAGCCGGTTCGTGTAAAATTACTACGTATGTCAATGGGGGTGGACGAGATGGAACCGATTGAGAAAGATTTCGCGGAAAGCCTTTTAAGTATTTTCGACAATGTTCTTCTGACCGAGGAAATGGCCCTTTCGAAGGGTTATTTTTCCGATCTTTCCATCGCCGAACTTCACACGATCAATGCGATCGGCCCGTATGAGGCCAGAACGATGACCGAGACGGCAAATATCCTCGGAATCACGATCGGCACGCTGACTGTTGCAGTGGACCGCCTGGTAAAGAAAAAGTATGTCGAGCGCCAGCGCGATACGAAGGATCGCCGTATCGTCAGGATCTCCCTGACACGTCAGGGAAAGCTTGCCTACCGCATGCATTCCAAATTCCATAGAGTTCTTGCCAAGAGAGTTTTTGATCCGCTTTCCGAAGAAGAGAGAAAGATCCTGACAAAGACGATCGAAGAGATTGATGCATTTGTTAAGGAGCAGTATAAAAAGTACAGCAACGGCGAACAGTATAAGAAGATCGTCCGTGATGATACGGAGGTATAAAAATGGCAGACTCGAAGAATAAGAAGATGGAAAATGCCGTTTCTGAAGAGAAGAATACCCCGAAGGGAACACCTGCCCGCGAAGACATCTTTGATGTAGTAACGGAAATGCTGTCTGATCTCCTGAATATGGAGAAGTCATCTTTTTCCGATGAAACGATGATCTTTGAGGAACTGCCGCTTGATTCGCTGCAGCTCTATGAGCTGGTCGTCGATCTGGAAGAGCGCTTCGAGCTCCACATCTCTGATGAAGCGATCGAGAAGATCAGATCTATTGGAGATGTCGTGGATATGATCTACGAAGCAGGCAATTACTAAGAAGTAGCAGGACTCCCCAATTGCAGTACATATTCATCGTGAATTCGAATATACATAAGAGACGCAAAAAGGCTTTGGAAAAAGCGATCGCGGCTCTGCCTTCTGATTTTAGGAATCACTCGGAGATCTTCTATACCGATCATCCGAATCATGCGGAAGAACTGGCGGTTACAAATTCTGAAAAGTATGGCTCCGAGTGTATTATCTTTGCCTGTGGCGGAGACGGTACCGTACATGAGATCGCAAATGCTCTGGCATTCCGCAGTTCTCCAATGGCGGTCATTCCTCTGGGTACCGGTAATGATTTTGCAAGGACACTGTATCCCAGGGAGATCTACAAGGATCCGCTCTCTGTGCTGAAAAAACTGGAGAGCCCGATGATCCGCTCCATCGACCTGTTCCGAATCGACAGTTATGACTTTATGGGGAACCATCTGCCTATGTGGAGCCGGTATAGTCTGAATGTCGCTTCTATGGGACTGGATACACTTGTTCAGGCCAAGGCGAAAAGAATGGTAGCGAAGCATCCGAAGAGCCTTTTCTTCCGGAAACATGCCTATTCCATCGCTGCGGTATCCTGCCTGCTGAACGGATGGCGATTTAAGATGGATTACTCGATCGAGCTTGAGACCGGTGAGATGATCGAAAAAAAGAACGTGGACTATTCTCTTGTAAGTATCTGCAACGGACGCTACTATGGCAGCGGTTTCTGCCCGGCGCCCGGAGCGTCTGTCGATGACGGTGTGCTCGATGTGTGTATCGTCGATCACATGTCCAGAGGAAAAGCCTTTTCCCAGCTGATGAAGTATAAAAAGGGAAAACACGTGGGCCAGAAAGGTTTTTCTTTCTACCGGTCCACAAGTGGCATCTTTACTTCGCTGAACAGTAATATGCAGATGCAGGGAAACTATGACGGTGAGGATTTCTTCGGACACAAGGTGCGCTATGAGGTCATCCCGTCGGCGATCCAGATGGCATTCTTCACGGAATAGTGCTTTTCGATAAGTATCTAAAACGGTAAAAAGAAAGGCTCCTTTGAGGAGCCTGATTTATTGAAGGTTAACGTCCTTTTTCTCCATTTCCTTCATCCAGGTATGGATCGCATCTGTCATCTTATGTGCATCGCGATCGAACTCGGAAGGGAGCATCGGTTTTCCGAAATGGATGGTGATCCTTTTTCTTCTGTGATTCTTCTTATCCCAGGTCTGAGGTCTCTTCATGTGACGGGACCATACCTGATAACCGCCTTCGATATAGACGGGAAGAAGAGGAGCATCTGCCTTTACGGCGATGTAAGCGGCACCGTCTTTAAACTCACCGAGGTGACCGTCAGATGTTCTGGTGCCTTCCGGGTGAACGAGGATGATGTTGCCGTTCTCGACTTCTTTTTTCGCCTTGATAAGACCTCTTACCGGATTGCCGAAACGATCGACGGCGATACCTCTTCCGACGTGCATCATGACGCGTCCGAGACGGCCGTAATTTGTCTCGAGATCAGAAGCTGCGAGGGCACAGAATACTTTTCTGTGCTTTCTCGGAAGCATGCTCATGATCCACATGCCATCCGCATAGGTCTGGTGATTCGAGCAGATAACATACGGATGATCTTTCGGGATATTCTCCTTTTCTCCGGGACGGAGCTTGACGAGCATACGGGTGATCGCCATGGAAACGTGATACCAGAAGAACCCCGTGAATCCACGAGGCGTCGGGTACTTTTTATTCAGTTCTTCGACAGAGTGCGCCGATGCGGCAGAACCGCTTTCTTTCGATGCCATGACTTATACTCCTAATACCATTCTCTTCGCTTGATATGCTAGCCCACATTTATTTGAATGTCAATCAAGTATTCTATATATAATATGCTGTATTTTCACCCGAAAAGCACTGGAAATAGTGCAATTGTCCCATGCTAACGGAAATGCTTTGACTTTCAAAATATTTTCTGATAATCATAGACGAGCGGAAAATAAAGTGGTATCATCAATAATTGTGTACAGACGTAAAGCGTGTGGATGCAAGAACTTTTTACCGCTACGGAGGAACTATGTCGGGCATAGTCGGAAAACCACTGCATGAGGGCATTCGTTACGAGACGATGCGCGACCTTATTCTGGGTTCTAAAGAAAAGTACGGGACTCGTGACTCATTTATTTTCAGAAGAAAACCGAATGAGGCAGAGATCCATAAAACATATAATGATTTCGCATCGGATATCGAGTATCTTGCCGAGGCGATCCATCTGAACGGATTTGACGGAAGACATCTCGGTGTCGTCGGCGAGAATGCTTACGAATGGGTAGTTTCCTACTCTGCGATCTTAAGCTCCGGATCTGTCGGACTTCCTCTGGACCGTCTTCTTCCGGAACAGGAACTTGTCAGCCTTCTGGTACGAGGAAAGGTGGAAGTGCTTTTCTATCATCAGAAACATCACGAGATGATACTGGATATCGCGAAAAATGCGGAAGAGACAGGTGTGAAGGTACAGAAGTACATCTGCATGTGCACCGAGTATATCGCTTCCAATCTGGAGTGGCCGAAGGACGATGATCGTTTCGTGGACATCCAGGACTGGCTTTCCCAAGGAAAAGCGGCGGTGGAGTCCGGAAAGAGCTATATGCGTGAAGTGAAGATCGATCCGGAAGAGACAAGGATCATCCTTTATACATCCGGAACGACAGCCATGAGTAAGGGCGTCATGCTCTCTCATAAGAACATCATGACAAATGTGTATGCGATCAGTACGATCCTGACCTTGAATCCGGGAGAAAGAGTATTCTCCATTCTTCCTTTGCACCACACATTTGAAAATACATGTGAATACTTCATGATGGCCAGAGGCTGCTGTATCTGCTTCTCTGACGGCCTTCGTTATATCGTCAAGAACCTCAATGAGTGGCACGTCGAGGCCTGTATCTCTGTGCCGCTTCTTTTCGAGAATATCCACGGCAAGATCAAGGCCGGTATTGCAGAATCCGGTAAACAGGGACTGATCGATTTTATGATCCCGATCAGTAATTTTCTTAGAAAGTTTAAGATCGACCTGCGCCGCGTGCTGTTCTCGTCAATTATTAAGAAACTGGGCGGACACCTGCGCTTGATCGTTATCGGCGGCGCCGGCATCGCGAAGAATTATATCGAGGATTTCAACAACTGGGGATTTGAATTCCTGATGGGATACGGACTTACCGAGACTTCTCCGGTTATTGCCGTTACGACGACGAAGTATAATGTATATGGTAGTGTCGGACGCCCGCTGACAGGAATCGAAGTAAAAATTGATACTGACAGTCCCAAAATTGGGACAGTAGGTGAGATATTATCTAAGAGTGACTGTGTCATGCAGGGTTACTATGAGAATCCGGAAGCTACGGCAGAGGTGCTCGAAGAAGATGGCTGGTTTCACACAGGAGATATGGGCTTCCTTGATAAGAAAGGATGCCTGCATATCACCGGACGTGTGAAGTCCATGATCGTTCTGACGAATGGTAAGAAGGCATTCCCGGAAGAGATGGAGAGCCTTCTGAACAATATCCCGGGCGTAAAGGAAGCTTTTGTCTGGGGGGCGAAGGATGAAAAGGATGCAGTGGATATCTGCGCCAAACTCCTTATCGACCGTCAGGTGATCGGTGAGAATCTTCCGATCCCGGATACTACCGCAGGAGATAATGCGGTACGGGAATATCTGAGTGCGAAGATGAAAGAAGTTAATCATCAGATGCCGTCGTACAAAGCGATCCACTATTTCGTCTTCTCGGAGACCGAGATGGTGAAGACTACGACCCTGAAGGTCAGACGCCCTCAGGAGCAGAAGGCGATCGAGGATCAGCTCGAGAAAGCCGGTACGACAATGAAAGCAGCGAACGGACAGAATCTGGATACCCTCTAATCAAAAGGAGGTAGATACCATGGCGTTTCATTTGCTTTACGGCGAACATCCCGTCTCGCTTATTGATTCGTGTCTTTCGAAGATCTGTGATGAGGCCGTGAGATGGCCGACCCGTCGCGGGTATATTATTGTTCCCGAGAAGATGAAGGCGGAAGTGGAACGCCGCTATATCGAGATCCTTCAGGAGAAGAAGGGCGGTAAAGGCAATGATGCCGCGTTCATGATGATCGATGTCGTCAGTTTCTCTCGTTTTGCATTCCGTGTACTCAGTGAGGCCGGAGGTATGGGTGGAAAAGCACTTAGCCCTGCCGGAAGAACGATCCTGATCCACCGTATCCTGTCAGAGAATAAAGAAGAATTCCCGGTACTCGGAAGCTTTGCCGAGCGCGTCGGTTTTATCTCTGAGATCGATGAAGTACTGGGAGATTTCTACCGCTATGGTGTAAGCGGCCCGATGCTCGAAGAGATGGATCTGTCTGAAGAAAGTCCTCTGACGGCGGGGAAGATCCGTGATTTCGGACATCTTCTTACCAAGATGGATCAGCTCCGTGAAGAACTCGGTTTTGCCCCTGAGCGTGATACTATGAAGCGTCTTGACGAGGTGCTGCGTCTCTTTAGGGAGGATGCCCCGGAGACGAAAACGTGGCCGCTGAAGCGACTGGCTTTCCTTCGTGATTGTTCCTGCTGGATCCTGGGTTTCGGAGAGACCAGAAACTTCACTCCGGAGGAGTATAACATTGTTACAGATCTTGCCGCTGTAGCCTCTAAGGTCACTCTGACCTGTGTCGCCTCTTCGGACAAGCCGGAGGAGATGGGGGATGATATCGGCCACTTCGGAGAGAAGACGATACGTTCGATCCTTAAGGAATTTGTCCCCGCATCTTCATGTAAAACAGGCCCTTCGGAACGCCGCGCGCCGTCGCTGTCGGTCCTGTCTTCGGATTATGCATCCCGCTCCTGCAAAAAGAGGCCGGATCTGGATCTTCCTGTGGAGATCAAGGTATTCCATCAGATCCAGGATGAACTGGAGTATGTCGCTGCACGGATCAAGGAAGCTGTGCAGTTTCAGGGACTCAGTTATCGTGATGTCACTGTCGTCATGTGTGATCTGGAGAAGTATAGTACCAGTCTGCATGCTGCTTTTTCCAAGTACGGACTGGATGCATTTGTCGATGAAGAACAGCCGCTGATGGGGACGGTCTGGATGCAGTATCTTACATCCATCCTGGATATTTCTTCTTTCCGCTGGGATACTTCTTCGGTGCTCTCTTATCTGAAATCAGGATTTGTTCCTGTCGATATGGAGACAGTCCAGCGTTTCGAGAATTTCTGCCTGGCACACGGTATCCGGAATAAAAAGAAGATGCTTTCCTGTGAGAAGTATGTCTCTACCATAGCGGAAAAGCAGGTGGTAAAAGAGATCCTTCCCGTTCTTCTTAAGACGGCGGACGAGATCTCTTCAGTAGAGAAAGCGAAGACCTGTAAAGAACGTGCGATCGCGCTTCATGACATGATCTCGGATAAGAGAAAGCACGTCGAGTACCTGGTCGATGAGTGGCAGAAGGCAGGGAACCAGCAGGCGGCTCTGGCGCTTGCGCTCTCCTATAACTACTCGGATGACGCGCTGAATACCATGGCGAATGATCTCGGAGATTTCCCGATCAGTCTGGTAAATTTCCGCGATGCTCTCCTTTCCGCACTTGAGAGTAAGACCCTTGCGGCTATTCCTTCTTATGTGGACCAGATCACGATCACCAAGCCTTCGGCGGCCTACCGCAGAGCCTGCCGGATGATGTTTATCGTGGGATCCGAGAGAAAGAATTTCCCGTTTACTTCCCCGTCGGAAGGTTATCTGAAGAATAAAGAAAGAAACATCATCTCCGAGAAGCTTTCGATTGAGTTTCCGAACCATGCGAAGGATCAGGCATATTCTGATTTTTTCACCGCATATGCACTTCTGGATGCACCGACGGACCGCCTGATCTTTACGATCCAGAACTCTGTCGAACCTTCTTCAGTGATCACGTTCCTGAAGGACCAGTATCCGAAAGTAATGCCGGAGATCCTCGATCATCTCTCGTCTTCTGATCCGCGTGTTCTTCTCAAAGAGAAGATGGAAGACTATCTTAGAGAGGTCCTTTCCCGGCCTGTTCCGGAAGAACCGGATCCGGAATATGACGAGGCGGTCTATATCTGGAAGAAGTATTTTTCTTCTTCGGATCTTTCATTTGAGGACAAAACGGATACCTCTCTTCTTATCCCGAAAGAATTGATGGATCAGCGGTATCACGACAAACTGCTCATGAGCGTTTCTTCTGTTGAGAGTTACCTTTACTGCCCGTACCATTACTTCTGCGAGAAAGTCCTGAAGATCGATGAACGGCAGATTCAGAAGGTGCAGGCTACGGAGATGGGATCTCTTGCGCATACTGTGATGGAAAAAGCACTGACAGAGTTCCGTGATGAGTATAACCGTGCATCCGATTCCGAGAAATCCGAAGTTCTCGAAAAATACAGAAGAAAAGATAAACTTTCCTGGAGCCGCGATATTCTTCATGAGGCACAGGAGCAGACCCGCTATGCATATTGTGATGATCCGGCTCTTAAAATGGAGGCGGATACGAAGCTTCTTTCCGGAACCGCAGAGACGCTTAATATGATCTTCAGCAATCTTGATCCGGAGAAGTCTATGCCTTCGCATTTTGAGTGGAAGTTCGGTTCTGATAATGTTCCGGGATATGATCTGCCGCTGTCTGACGGCCGCGTCGTTACTTTTACCGGAACGATCGACCGCATCGATGTGAACGAAGCCGAGAAACGGTTTAATATCCTCGACTATAAGACGGGAAATAAGAAGATCGAATACGATATGCTGTATTCCGGTGCGAGTGTGCAGCTTCCGGCCTATCTGCTCGTATATTATTCCCAGCATCCGGAGCTCGCTCCGGATGGTATCTCGTATATTCATGTTGCGAGAGTCAAATCGAGAGGAAAAGGAATGGATGAGACACTTGATCCGGAAGTGGTTGCCAAGGATCACAGCAAGGCTGTTTCCGACACCTTTGGTCCGTCCGGATATGCATTGTCCGCTGACCCTTCCGATATGAAGAGGATGGGAGAGTTTGCTCTTTCGCATGTTCGGGAAAAATGCGAGAAACTCTATGGCGGCCATTTTGATGCTACACCGGCAAAGCTTAAGAAGAAACCTCTCATGAAATGTACGGATTGCGAATATAACCAGATATGCAGCGGAAAGACGGAGTCGCCGGCATATAATTATCTGCCGACGATGGTTCCGGTCAAGGGTGAGGATGGAAAAGATCTGAAGAGCTCAGCTCTTTTCTTCGCGAATATTAAGGAAAAGGAGGAGTGATCATGGGACTGAGTATTGAACAGCAGAAAATAGTGGACGCTCCTTGCGGTAATATTCTTGTCAGTGCGGCGGCGGGCTCCGGTAAGACTACCGTTATGACTGAAAGAATCGTAAAACGGATCCTCGACCGTGAACTCTCCGTGGAGAATGTTCTGGTCATGACATTTACCAATGCGGCGGCAGCCAATATGAGTGCCAAACTCGAGAGGAAACTTCGCGAAAAACTGGCGGAAACGGCGGATAAAGAGACAAGAAAGTATTTAAGTGAGCAGATCGCGGCACTGCCATCTGCCTATATCTCGACGATAGACTCTTTCTGCTCGCGTGTGATCAGTAATTTTTCCGCGCAGAGCCGGGATGAGAACGGGAAACTGCTTCTTGAACCGAAGAGTATGATCATTGATGAAGTGCATGCGAAGAAGCTTCTTAACGAATCTTTTGACGAAGTGTTTTCGGATGCGTATTCACTTGCGCAGAAAGTGGAGGATGATCCGAATCTTTGCTTGAAAGTCATGCCGCTTTCGGATGAGGATAATCTTCTCGGAGGACTTATTTCTTCCGAGCTCACATACGGAGAGTGGGCACGTTCTTTCCTATCGATGGTATCTGCGTTCGGAAGCGGACGGGACGATACGGCGCTCAAGGAAGATATGGCCGGAAAGCTCGGGTATCTGCGAAGCCTTCCGGACTATGAAAACTGGGTGAAGGAATCTCTTAAAAGGAAAAAGCAGGACAGTGTTGATTTTCTGTCTTCCGGGACATACAGGAAGATCATGCAGATCACTAAAGATGCGATAAGAAAAAGGATCGACGCGATCCCCGTTCTTATCGATATGATCCCTCGCGTTTCTTTCGTAAAAAAAGAAAAGGATAATATCGTCCGCCAGCAGGACTTCCTGGAGTGGTGCCGTTTCCTTGAGGAAAACGGCAGACGTGTACTGGATGATCCTTCTATGACATGGGATGAGATCTGTGATATCAGAAAGCGTATCCCCACAGAGAAGCTTCCGTCCTATACGATGAAGTCTCCCGAGCCGGAGCTTATCGCGTTTGACGATCTGGCCGGAAACTTCTATGAACTGGCATATATCCTGGCATATGCAAAAAAGACTGTAGCACTTGCAGAATCGATGAAAGAAGAGACCAGATATTTCTTCGGGAAAACTCTGGCAGAAATATCTTCGGAACTTCAGGAGATGTATCCGATCTATGAGAGATATTTCGAACTGGTTTTTGCAGCGGAGAAGATCTATCAGAAGAAAAAAAGACTGGAACATGGTATGGACTTCCCGGATCAGGAGCAGGTTGCTCTTTTGCTTCTTTCGAATCCGGAAGTATCCGGCTATTACAGAGATCTTTTCAGTGAGATCTATATCGATGAGTATCAGGATAACAGCGGCGTACAGGATGCTATCGTGCAGTGCTTCGCGAAAGATAATGTATTCTTTGTCGGCGATGTTAAACAGAGCATTTACCGTTTCCGTCATGCGAAACCGAAGATGTTCCTTGACCGCTGTGATCTGTATCGCGACGGACAGGAAGGTACGCTTTTTACTCTGAATAATAACTTCCGAAGTGTTCCGGGGATCCTTTCTTCTGTCAACCGGATCTTCTCGGGCATCATGAGCGAGGAATATGCGGATATCGAATATGATGATTCCCATGCACTGCATGCAGGACTTCCGGACGATCAGTATGCTCAGACATCCGGCGCAGATATTACCTTGATCCTGGCAAAAGATTCCGAAGAGATCTCTGACCCCGAAGATCAGGGGGATATGGATCAGATCCTTGATATGAAGGATGCGGAGAAAGTGCAGAAAGAGACGCTTATCATCGCTCAGAAGATCATGGAACTTCGCAAACTGAAAGATTTCTCGTACGAGCAGTGCGTGATCCTGACGACGTCTAATCGTGGCGCGATGGCAGCCTGTGATATTCTGATGAAGTCGGGTATCCCGGCGCAGGGACCGAATCTCGGAAATATACTGAATCATCCGGATCTTCGTATTATGCTGGATCTGGCAAGATTGACAGATAACATTTTCCAGGATATTCCTCTGGCCGGCATTATGAAGTCAAAGATCCGTCAGGCACGATTTACGGATGAAGATCTCATGAAGATCTATCTTTTTTCGGACAGCGGTGAATACAGGGATCTTCTATTCTGCGAGAAGGTGATCCGCTTTGCACAGGAAGCCGACACGGATCTTTCGAGGAGAGTTTCGGATCTTCTGGCATTTATCAATGACCTCCATACGCTCTCGATGCAGATGACCGTTACGAAATGGCTCGAGCATGTGTATGCCGCGACAGATTATCCGTCTTTCGTGCGTACGAGAGAAAACGGGGATGCGAGATATTATGCGCTGATGACGCTGGTAACATGGGCGACACGTTTTGACATGGGAAGAAGATCCGGACTTCGTTCTTTTGTCAGCTATATTGACGAACTCGATCAGGGAAAGGATAAGAGTACGGAGATCGACCTGTCGGAACCTCTTGAAAATGTTGTCCGCTGTATGACGATTCATAAGAGCAAGGGCCTGGAGTTCCCGTATGTCTTCCTCTGTGGAATACAGAGTGCGAGAAATGCAGCAGAGTCTAATCTGATTCTTAGTGAGAAAGGTGATCTCGCGGCCAAAAGATTCGCCGAGAAGGAAGGCGTCGTTTATGAACCGCACGATTACTATATCCTTTCGCAGGAAGAGAAACGCGAGGCGGAAGCGGAGAAGATCCGTCTTTTGTATGTCGCGCTCACGCGTGCCGAGAAAAAAGTGTTCGTGATTTCCCTGATCTCCCGTACAACGGATGATGTGATCAAGTCCACCGAACCTGTGATCGCAGCTTTTTCAGAGCATGAGGAGAAGCTTCCGAAGCTTCTGATGTGTAAGCTGAAGACGCATCTGACGAAATTCCTGGCGGGACAGATACGGATACCCGGCTATCCGCTGAAGAAAGCAATTCTTTCGTCGGATCCGATCTACTATGGAGACCTGGATTTCAGCCGTGACGAACGATCGGAAGAGAGTACGGAAATAGCACTGATCTCCGATTCGATGGAGCATATCAGTAATCTGTATATCGAGAGTTCCCGTCCGGTCGTGGAAGCATATCGTGAAGCAAGAAATAGACAAGTCAGCTTCGAGATGCCGGATGACCGGAAAAAGTATCTGGATCTTCTTGATAAAAGCGTCCATGAATGGGCAGAGCCGGATCTTCTTCCTGCTAAGACGACAGTCAGCGAGATGAAGCGCCTTCTTTCCGAAGAGGCGGAACCTGATGAGGAAGAAAAGGTCAATTTCCATGCGGTCAATATGCGCGTCAAGGAATCGGAACAGAAGTGGAAAGACGGCGGATATACGGCATCCCAGCTTGGTACGCTCCTGCATAGTGCATGGCAGTATATCGATTTTACCGGGCTTCTCGAAAAAGGCGAGGATCCGGATTGGGATGAGGTGATAAAATCACTGGTTTCTCATGGCATGATCACCGCCGACCAGAAAAAGTATCTTCTTCCTTTCAAGGAGAACATGCAGATGTTCTTCCGATCTGATCTTGCAAGAAGAATGAGTGAGGCGGAGACCCGTACGGAGAATGGTCCGTATAGAGAGATCCCGTTTGCGCTGGCATGGCCGAATGAGAAAGAGGATTTTTCACTGGTTCAGGGTATGATCGACAACTGGTTCATCGACAGTGACGGAGAAGCGGTTCTGATCGACTATAAGTCCGACCGCCTGTCCGGTTCAGTGGAGGAGAAGAGAGAAGAACTGAAGAGCAGATATCAGGTGCAGCTGGATATGTACGCTAAGGCGATCACATCAGCTACCGGGAAAAAGGTGAAAGAGAAGATCATCTGGCTTATTCGCGACGGTCTTTCTTTTGAGTTCTGAGTTCGCGGAAGAACTGCTTGAGTAACTGAGAACATTCCTCCTCGAGGATGCCGCCTGTCGATTCAACATGGTGGTTGTGAGGGAGCTCGAACAGTTTGCTTTTAGAAAAGACAGCGCCGCCCTTGGGGTCATAGGCACCGAAATAGACATGGCGGATGTGGGACTGGATGATGGCGCCGGCGCACATATAGCACGGTTCCAGCGTCACGTACAGGTCGCAGTCGAAAAGATGCCAGGCGGAGAGTTTCCGGCAGGCCTTGGAGATACAGACCATCTCGGCATGAAGTGTCGCATCCTGCTTAGTCTGACGGAGATTATGTGCCCGTGCAATGATCTTTCCGTCTTTTACGATGACTGCGCCGATCGGCGACTCGCCGAGATCGTAGGCTTTCTTTGCCTCTTTGAGTGCGGAAAGCATGCATTTTTCGTGAAAAACGGCATCTGATGCGGTAGTTTTTGTCGTCAAGGGGAAACTCCTTATCATTCTTCCAAATATGTTTGGAAGATATTATTTAAGATTGTGCATTATTTTATTTGCACTTCCACCATAATATGTATATAATGTACTTTGCCTATATGTGGGATTATACCCTTTTGTAGGTGATCATGTAAAGGAAAAAAGAAACGAATGGCTACAGAACAAGGTATTTGTAAGAATTGCGGTTCACTGCTCATGGTGGACAGCAGAGATGAATTATGTGAATGTGTTTTCTGCGATTGTGTATTCCCCAGTGCGGAAGCAATTGCGATCTTTAATAACCCGGATGGAGTTGAGTTCCCGAATCTGCCACAGCCGAAGCGTGATAGCAAGACTGCTCGTCATGTTGTGACTCCGGTTTTCGAAAATGTTGTCGAGAAGGCGGTCAAGGTCGATCAGGCACAGAATAAAGAGACCAGAAAAGTCGAGAAACTCTTCGAGATCTCCCCGGATGATATCAAGGCACCGAAGAAAGTAAAGCGGGTCGTTTATATTACCACAGCTGTCTGTCTGCTGCTGGTTCTCGGTATTTCGATCCCGCTTAGTATCGTCCGTCATAAGCACAAAGCGAATATCTCCGATAATATTCAGCTTTGCGTAACTGCTGCGAAGATCAGCGTTGACACTGAATCGGATGACGGATATGCAGCCGGATATAAGCTCTTCGGACAGGAGAACAATAATCTGGCGCTCGTTTCGACAGATGACGTTACGGAAGAGCAGGTCGTAGAGGCATATAAGTCTTTCTGCGCTATCCGTGGTGAGGAATATGGTTATTCCGCTGATGAAGCTCGTTACTACAAGGGTGTAGTTCTTACTGTATATGCTCCGAATGGAAAATTTAAAATGGCGGGTGTCAAGGATGCCAGTGCTGACAAGATCGAGTTTACTGCCCCGGAGACAGAAACCTCGGAAGATGCGGCAGCTAGTTCCAGTGCCCCGGAGACAAGTGCGTCGGAAAGCAGCAAGTAAGGAATATCCGCTTTAGGAACGAGGATGTTACAGTTGGGCGAAAAAGCCCCGCAACCTGTAAGATGCAAGGAGGATTGCATAACGAATGGCAAGTGATTTTTCAACGATCCTGCAGAAACTGGAAAACCTGGCTAATGCCAGCAATAACAGCATTTCATCACTCGATGTGATGAATATTATCGAAGAACAAGACGGCGATCCGGATATGGTAGATAAGCTCTTTGATGAGCTGGAAGCCAAGGGTATCGCGATCGTAGCTGAAACAAGCGTAGAGGATGAGGCGATCCGGGATCTGAACCTGGATGCCAGTGCAACAGACGGAGCGGGTATGGATGATCCGGTCCGTATGTATTTAAAAGAAATCGGTAAAGTTCCGCTTCTTACTGCAGAACAGGAGCAGGAACTCGCTCAGAGAATGCTCGAGGGCGATGAAGAGGCAAAGGCCCAGCTCATCGAAGCAAACCTTCGACTGGTAGTTTCTATCGCAAAGCGTTATCTCGGACGTGGCATGCAGTTCCTGGATCTTATTCAGGAAGGTAACCTCGGTCTGATCAAAGCGGTAGATAAGTTCGACCACTCCAAGGGATTTAAGTTCAGTACATATGCTACATGGTGGATCCGTCAGGCGATCACCCGTGCTATTGCCGATCAGGCAAGAACGATCCGTATTCCGGTACACATGGTCGAGACCATCAACCGTCTGGTACGTGAACAGCGTGCGCTGATCCAGGAACTCGGCCGTGAACCTACCGTGGAAGAGATCGCAGAACGTATGAATCTTTCTGTGGAAAAGGTCCGTGAGATCCAGAAGATCTCTCAAGAACCGGTTTCCCTTGAAAAGCCGATCGGTGAGGAAGAGGACAGCCATCTTGGTGACTTCATTCCTGATGATGACGCGATGTCTCCTGCCGATCAGGTTGCTTATACACTTTTGAAAGAGCAGCTGCTCGATGCTATGAAGGGTCTGACCGCGAGAGAAGAAAAGGTACTTCGTCTCCGTTTCGGTCTGGACGATGGCCGTCAGCGTACTCTCGAAGAAGTCGGTAAAGAGTTTAATGTAACCCGTGAGCGTATCCGTCAGATCGAAGCAAAAGCACTTCGTAAGCTTCGTCATCCGAGCCGCAGCAAGAAACTGAAGGATTATATCGATTGATAAGCTTCTTGTGCGAAAGGCGGGCACATGAAGAAACTTTCTTTCAAAACAGGATTCATGCCGAAAGATGGACTGGACTTCGTGCATCAACGTAAGTTTATGCGCGAAGCTCTTCTTGAGGTATGCTCTCCGAGAGAAGTTACGATCCCGATGAAACAGCACATAGGAACTCCGTGCGATCCTGTCGTTTCCGTCGGTGACGAAGTGGCGATGGGTGATCTGATCGGTGTCCCTTCCGACATGAACGGTGTTCCGGTTCATGCAAGTATTTCCGGAACAGTCACGAAGATCGATATGATCCGCCTTCCGAATAAGGTCAGCTGTAAAGCTGTCACGATCAAGAACGACCTGCGCCGGCGTGTTTCATCCAAGATCCAGCCGAGAAAAGACATCGCGAAACTGTCATTGTCTGATCTTTCCAAACTTCTTTGGCAGTCCGGAATATGTGGCATGGGTGGTGAAGGAGTCCCGACATACACCAAGTGCGTTCGAGCAGAGAAAATGGGTGTGGATACACTGCTGGTCAATTGTACCCAGAGCGAACCTTTTCTTTCCTGTGATCTTCATCACATCCGTGTAAATGCGACAAAAGTACTTCAGGGGGCGATGGCGCTCTCCGGTGTGTGTCGTGTGAAAAAAGTCATATTCTGCATAGAAGATATGTGGGAAGATGAGATCGCCGCTCTTCAGATGGCAGTAGATAAGACAAAAGAGCGCTACATGGACCGCAGTATAAGCATCCGGCTCTTTAAGACCCGTTTCCCGCAAGGATGCCAGCAGCTCCTTATAAAGGCGCTTTACGGAGTGGAGATCCCGCTCGGAAGAGAGCCGGAAGAAGTTGTAAAAGCAGTGCTTTTCAATGCATCGACCTGTTTTGCTTTCTCGGAGATGGTAGAGAAGAATCAGCCGCTTGTCTCCCGTATCGTGACGATCTCGGGAGATACGATCACCGGCCATAATGTCATGGTGCCGATCGGCACAAGTGTGGAAGAAATCCTGGAAAGAGTTCCGGGCGCGCACTCCGCGCAGAGGATCGCCTGGGGCGGAGCGATGACCGGTGTTGCGATCGGCAGCTTGAAGGTGCCGATCATTAAGACAACGACAGCGATCACGATTATCCGTAAATTCGAGCCGCCGAGACTGAACTGCATTCATTGCGGTACCTGTGTGGGCGCATGCCCGGTAGGCTTGTCCCCATATCTTCTGAACCGTTTGATCGAACTCGGACAGACGGAACAGATGGAAGCGGAATCCGTGGAACAGTGTATCGCCTGCGGTGCCTGCTCATATGTATGTCCTGCAGGTATCGAGCTTTCGACGAATATCGCAAAAGCAGCCCATCGGGCAAGGAGGAGTGCCACAAGATGAAGAGAAAACAGCTGGCTCCCCATATCCATGCCGATCAGCCGGCCGCCGAGCGGTATCTTTATGTGCTGGTGGCGCTGCTGCCTGCCTTTCTCGGTTCGGTTTTTTACTTCGGAGTCCGTATCCTTATTCTGGCAGTAATATCAATGTTCTGCTTCTTTATGAGTGATTATCTGATCTCCGAAAAGCTATATCCGGAACTTCCGTTCCATGTGGACTACAGTTCTCTTGTATCAGGACTTCTTCTGGTGCTGATGATCCCTGCTTCAACTTCGTTCTGGGCTGTGATCATGGCGGCACTTTTCGGCTCTGTCCTGGTAAAACAGGCTTTTGGCGGTGCAGGAACGAACGTGTTTAATCCGGCATTTGCCGCGAGAGCTTTTCTCGAATTTGCATGCCCGCTTCAGATGACGGCAAAAGAACTGCCATTTAAGAGTCTGTGGAACTTTTCATCACTGATTACGGGAAAACCCTGTAAAGAGGCACTTGCAACACAGATCCCCGCAGCAAGATGGCTGGATATTCTTTCCGGAAGGATGGTCGGCATGGCGGGGGTGACCTCGATCGTGCTTCTTTTCTTCGGACTTCTGATCCTTATGGAGAGAAAGCTTGTCCGCTATGAAGCATCCATCGCTTTCTTTGCCACGATCGTTGTCGGATATGTCCCGTTCTACTGGGATCATCTGAGCTTCTATCAATTCTTCGCATGGCTGTCGCTCGGCGGAATCATGCTGGTAGGAATATTCGCACTGAATGACTGCACAACGACTCCGATGGATCCGAGAGGCAGGATCCTCTTCGGCTTTGGGACCGGTGTTCTGACTCTTGTGCTGTACCGCTTCGGAAGCAGCAACTATGCGATGGTTTTCCCGATCCTCATGATGAATATGACGACACCTATCTTCGACAGATACCTGCGCCCGAGAGTATTCTCCAAGACGAGCTGGTTCCGGGAGGTGAAAGAATGACTAGATCTTTCTTTAAAGGATTATCTGTCCGTGCAGCTATATGTGTCGTGCTGAGCATTACATTTCTCCTGTCATGCCTTTGGTATCACCGGCGTGTCAGCCGCTCTCGTGAACAGGACGAGTACAGAGCAGAGTATGGATCTCTGCTTATGGCATCACAGTACCGTTCGCTGAAAACGGATGTACTGAAGAATCATCAGGATGTTAAGACAGTGTACAGTGCGTATGATGATTCCGGACGTCTTCTCGGATACATCGTGGATGTCGAGATGGAGACCGATGCAGGATATATTCATACTCAGATGAGTATCAGTGAAAGCGGAGAGAACCTTCTGAATATCCGCGTAGTGGAGGAAGATAACGAAGGACCGCACTTTTCGGATGAGGAGATGGAGATCCTCCGGGAACAGTTAAAAGATGCGAGAATCCCGGTCGCAGTCCGTCAGGATGTGAAGATCGATACTCCCTATAAGGTCGACTATGATCCGCTCCTGGGACTTCATGACGGCGTGTACTATGCCAGGAACGAAGAGGCCTCCAAGGACGGTTATACAGATTATTGCGAGATCGAGGTCAGCGGAGGCAGGATCATCCGTGTGACCTGGGATGCCGAAAATGAGCAGTCCCACACGACACGATCCAAGGACTCCATAAGCGGAGAGTATAAGATCTCCGGAAATATCTGGGCCGATCAGGCATACCGTCTGGAGAATCACCTGGTTCTGGTGCAGGATCCTGCAAAGCTTGCGATGAAGTCCGATGGAAAAACCGAGATCATCGATGGCGTGACTATTGATATAACGACTTTTGTCAAACTGGTCAACGCATGTATCGGGTACTCGCGCACTTCATATACGAAGGATATGTTTATTTCGGATCACGCATCGAAAGAGGATAAAGAAAACACGGAAGATACGACTCCGACCCCGACACCGGAAGCACAGCTTTCACCGGATCCTCAAGTTCCGACACCGGCTTCTGTTTCGGCGACCCCGGCTCCTACAAAAGCCCCATCGCAGATCGAAGTGATCGGTGGAGAAGACGGTGTGGTTTCCGGCGATGGTGCCAATGTCCTTTCGGATAGTGTAGATGGGATCCCAATGAGTGAGATCCGTGCATATATCGATGGCCTTCCGGAGGATAAGAGCCGCACGGCAGCGCTCCTGTCCACGGTCAATCAGGCATATAAATTCATACGTGAATACTTGAACTGGGTGGGTTGATATGACAGAGACGAAGTATATATCTTTAAAACAATATCGTATCTTCCTTTCCTTTGCACTGCTGCTGATCTTTACGACCGGTACGGTTCCGGCATTCTGCAGCGCGGTGGCGCAGACGGTCATCTTTGTCCTTATCAATCTGATCGTCTTTTCCCGTATTTCGAATAAGCGCGTCTGCTGGGGAATATTCCTTTCGGTTGCCGCGCTAATGGGTGAGGGAATGTATTTCCTTTCTCCGCTCCTTCCGAAAAGCTTCTATGGAGACGGTTTTTTCCTTCTTCCGGCATCGGCTTTCCTTTTCCTTCTGGCACCGATGTTTGACTATATCAATGAGGAGAGAAAAATCTCCGCCGTGGATTCGCTTCATGGCATTTTGTTCTATGTTATTTCAGGGATCCTGATCTCCGTGATCCGCGAACTCTTTGGTCAGGCGTCGCTTCTCGGAGTTGCTGTCCCATCTATGTCGAGATGGCAGATCCGTCTCTTTTCCCATACATCCGGTTCTGCACTTTTGGTCCTCGGGATCATGGTGATCCTGGCCTGGTGGAAGAATATGGATGAGGATGAAAGATGGATATTGGAGACATCGGAGAAAAAGTCGAAGATATACCGGCCGATCTCGGCAAAGACAGAGAAGCGGTTCATTCTTTTATTGATCTGTATCCTCGTATATGATCTTTTGTTTGGAGCGATCGGTGCGGCAGTGATCTACGCGGCTCCCGCGCCGTATAATAAGCCGGCTCACATTGTGGCGCTTTCGGCACTGACATCGCTTCTTCTTTTGACGCTGCTCATCAAGGTGTTCCGTCTGTCTGATGCGCTGGATGAATACTTCTATGTGCCGCTTCTGACTGTCGTAATGACTTCGACACCTTTGATCGTATATACCCGCTATCTGGATATTCCGGATTCCACAGCCGCCGCTGTGAAGATTGCCTGGTGGGCTGCTCTTATGGTGGGTGTGTGGCTGTTTACAACGGTGGTCGTTGCCTATATACGATCGATTCATGAAAGACTGATGTTTGGAAAACAGCCGAAATGTCTGGAGGGGATCCCGCTCGTCGTTCTGCATGTGCTTCTGGCGATGATCGTATTCATGCCCTGGACAGATGTTCTGGCGAGACTGTAATTGGAGGAAGAATAATGCAGGTCGTTATCACATGTCTTTTTGGACTGGAACACTACTGTGTGGAGGATCTTGAGAAAATCGGATATGGACGCGAGGAGATGACGGTTTCTGATGGCCAGATCCTTGTAGATACGACTCCTACGACGATGGCGGATGACATCGCGAGGATCTGTATCTGGACGCGAAGAGGAGAGCGTGTGCTTCTTTCGATCAATACTTTCCCGGCATCTGCATTTGAGGAGTTCTTCGACGGGTTTTCTGCGATGCGCTGGGAACAGTGGATCCCGAGCGGATGGGCGTTCCATGTGAACGGCTACTCCCGCGATTCCAAGCTGTTCGGCATTCCTGCCTGTCAGAGCCTTGCAAAGAAAGCAATCGTCAAATCCCTTCAGCGCGGACTTCATCTTCCGGAAGGAAGGATCATCGAGGAGAATGAAAAACTCGGAACCTGTAAGATCGTATTCGGTATCGTCAAGGATCAGGTCCGTGTCATGATCGATGTCACCGGAGCTGGACTGCACAAACGCGGCTACCGTCCGCTGATGCATGAAGCGCCGATCAAGGAGACTCTGGCTGCCGGTATGGTCAGCGCGGCACAGTACCGCTTCTTTGGAGAAGAGGCACTTGTCGATCCGTTCTGCGGCTCGGGCACGATCGTTATCGAAGCCGCGATGATGGCGCTCAATATCGCTCCCGGCCTGACTCGTCCGTTTCTTGGTGAGAAACTCCCGTATATCGGACTGAATGCATATGAAAAAGCAAAGAAAGAAGCCAGGGACATGGCAGATCTTTCACCGATGGATGACATCTATTTCTATGGCTCGGATATCGATCCGAAGGCTGTAGCTACGGCGCAGAAGAATGCCCGGGCTGCCGGAGTTTCTGATTTCGTACGCTTCCGTGTCGCGGATTTCCATGAACAGACACCCCGTGCACTCTATGGATGGACGCATCTGAAAAGACAGCTGATCCTCTGTAATCCCCCGTATGGCGGACGTTTGCTGACTCCGGAAAAAGCACATGAGATCTATACGGGGATCGCAAAGACGTATCTTGATCCACAGGGATATTGCAGAAAAGGGATCCGTCTTTCGGTGATCACACCGGACGACTCTTTCGAAAATGCAGTCGTTCGAAAAGCGGATAAAAGAAGAAAATTGTATAACGGTTCGATTCGCTGTCAATTAACAAACTATTATCGTCTTCCGCCGAGAGAAAATTAAACGACAATAGTCCACCGCTCATGGACACCTGAAATGTCAAAATATGAAAAAGAGTATTCCGAAAGCCCTTGAAACAAGGGCTTTTTCATGCCATGAAAACTTTTTGTGTTTTTCCGAAAACCCCTTGACAAAAAATGCACTGCCGAAATTTCGGCATTTGAAGAGGGTGTTTCCCGAAAATCCTTGTCTTTGAGTTATCCACAGAGTTTTCCACATTTTCCACAGGTTTTATTGTTCATGAACATGGGAAAACAGTGGAAAACTTTGATGGACAAATCTTTTTCAAGACGATTCATTTGCTTTCATTTCTCCGAAAAATGAAAGTTCAAAAAAGACTGAACTTCTACGTTCATATAAGGCGTAATCTGATATAATAAAGAGAAATAATTGTAAGGTTTAGGAAGTATCAGGTATGACGGATTTTGAAACACGCGCAAAAGAGGCAAAGCAGGCGTCCTTTGCGATGGCTGTGTTGCCTACGGATGTAAAGAACAAGGCGCTGCTTTCTATTGCGGATGCACTTGTTAAGAACAAAGACGCGATCTTTTCTGCGAATGCGGAAGATATGAAGAATGCGAAAGAGTCAGATCTCCCTATGCCGCTTCAGAAGAGACTCCTTTTTGATGACCATAAATTAAATGATGTCGTCAGCGGTCTGAAGAGCCTGACCACGCTTGCCGACCCTGTCGGCCGCGAACTGATGAAGACCGAGATGGATGACGATCTCGTTCTGACACGTGTCTCCTGTCCGATCGGAGTTCTGGGCATCATCTTCGAATCCCGCCCGGATGCTCTGGTACAGATCGCATCTCTGGCACTTAAGTCCGGCAACTCCTGTTGCTTAAAGGGCGGAAGTGAAGCTGTCAACAGCAACCGTGTGCTCTTTGAGGTGATCGAGAAAGCCTCTATCGAAGCAGGACTCCCGAAGGGCTGGATCGTCCTGATGGAGACGAGAAATGACGTTGCCGAGATGCTCCTTCTGGATAAGTATATCGATCTGATTATCCCGAGAGGCTCGAATTCTTTTGTACAGTACATCATGCAGCACAGTTCGATCCCGGTCATGGGTCACGCGGATGGTGTCTGCCATCTGTATATTCATGAAAAAGCCGATAAGGATATGGCACTGAAACTTGCGGTAGATAGCAAGACCCAGTATGTAGCGGTCTGCAATGCCTGTGAGACGATCCTTGTAGATGAATCTATCGCGAATGATTTCCTGCCGGCACTGGCAGAAGCACTGTCCGCTAAGAATGTGGAGCTCCACGGCTGCGAGAAGACGAAGGCGATCCTTCCGGATGTGCTCCCGGTAGAAGAGTGGCATCACGAATACCTCGACTACAAGGTCTCCATCAAGATCGTTTCCGGTCTTGATGAAGCGATCGGTCATATCAATACATATGGTTCCGGTCATACAGACGCGATCGTTACTTCCGACAAAGACGTGGCGGAAGAATTCCTGAACCGCGTGGACTCCGGTAATGCTTTCTGGAACTGTTCCACACGCTTCTCGGATGGCTTGAGATATGGATTTGGTGCCGAGGTAGGTATCAGCACCAGTAAGCTTCACGCCAGAGGACCGGTCGGACTCGAAGGACTTGTGACTTATAAGTATAAAGTCCGTGGTAATGGTAATCTCGTTGCGGATTATTCCGATGGAACCCGCAAGTTTACACATAAACATATTTTATGAAAAGAGGTTCAGGAAGATGGTAATTTCTATTGCTTCAGATCATGCAGGATTTGCACTGAGAAAGATCGTGGTGGAACACCTCGGGAAACTCGGACATACGGTCGTTGAGGGTGGCGCGACCGCAGGAGATGTCCCGTACAGTTATGTTCTTGCAGGACAGAAGGTTGCAAAAGATATTCTTGAAGGCAAAGCAGAGCGCGGTATCGTGATCTGCGGAACCGGCATCGGTATATCGATGGTTGCCAACAAGTTCCCGGGTATCCGCTGTGCTCTTTGCACCAACGAATACATGGCGAGAATGTCCCGTCAGCACAATGACGCGAATGTCCTTTCCATGGGTGCGCGTGTCGTCGGAAGTTCTCTGGCGCTCGGCATCGTCGATGCATACTTGAACGAGCCTTTTGACGGCGGACGTCATCAGACCCGTGTCAATGATATGAAAGAACAAGAGAAAGAACTTTTTAAATAATCTATTTTGGGAGGACCGTTTATGGCACAGTTTTTCTTATTTGATCACCCGCTTATCCAGCATAAGATCTCTATGCTCCGTGATAAGAACACCTCGACAAAGGAATTCCGTGAACTGGTTCACGAGATCTCGATGCTGATGGCATACGAAGTTACCAGAGATCTTCCGCTTACGGATAAAGAAATCGAGACTCCGGTTGCTAAGACTACGGCAAAAGTACTTGCCGGCAAGAAAGTCGCGCTGGTTCCGATCCTGCGTGCAGGCCTCGGCATGGTCGATGGCATGCTCTCGATCATTCCGAATGCGAAGGTCGGTCATATCGGTCTTTACCGCGACCCGAACACATTAAAGCCGGTCGAGTATTACTGCAAGCTTCCGGAAGATATCACTGACCGTGAAGTGATCGTTCTAGATCCTATGCTTGCAACCGGCGGTTCCTCTTCCGCAGCGATCCAGTTCCTGAAGGACAGAGGCATCAAGAGTATTAAGTTTGTCTGCCTGATCTCGGCACCGGAAGGTATCGAGCGCCTGCAGAACGATCATCCGGATGTGCCTGTTTTCTGTGCGGCTAAGGATGAGAGACTCAACGATCACGCATACATCATTCCGGGCCTCGGCGATGCTGGTGACCGTCTTTTCGGCACGAACTAAGGAGGTCCGTAAGGAACGTTTATGAATGTAACACTGGCTGCGTCCTGGTGGTCCCGCTTCTGGGACGCATTTGCAAAAGAACTTGCGGATTCTTTCGGCGGTAAACATATCGGCGAGAAGATCCGTGAAGGCATCCTTCAGTGGAAGGGAAGTTTCACCTTGGGCGGACAGAAATTCCTGATCACGGATGCGGTCATCGTTATGTGGATCGCACTCCTTGCAGGTATCCTGTTCTTTGGCTGGCTCGGTGCAAAGAAAGAACGGATCCCGTCCAGAAGACAGGCGATCATGGAGTCCCTGATCGGTCTTCTTTTCGGCCTTTGCAAAGACTATGGCTTAAATGATGAGCAGGCGGAGAAAGTCGTCCCGATGATCGGTACGATCGGTATCACATTGATTTTCTGTAATACCATCTCGTTCTTCCATCTCCCGCCGCCGGCAAAGAATATTGCATTCCCGTTTGCGATGGCAATCTTTGCGATCGTGTATGTTATTGTCATGTCGATCCGTTTTGTCGGACTCAGCGGTTTCGGAAGATCATTTGTCGATCCGATGCCGTTTATGCTTCCGTTCAAGATCCTCGACTTTTTCATCAAGCCGATCTCGCTGGCACTCCGTCTTTTCGGTAACGTATTCGGTGCCTTTATCCTCATGGAGTTCTTAGGTATCGTTTGTCCGATCGTTCTTCCGGGTGTATTCAGCCTATGGTTTGACCTCATGGACGGTATACTCCAGGCGGTCGTATTCGCCTACCTTACCACATCGTACATCGGTGAAGTGGTGGAGAGCTCCCACGCCGTAAAAGAAAGAAAAGAAGAAAAAGCAAAACTGAAAGCAGAAAAGAAGGCTGCCAAGGAAACCGCGGTGGAAGCGGAAAAAGCAGCTTGAGCATAGAAACAGGAGGAAGAGAACATGCTTAGTTTAACAAGAGTATTACTGGATATTGCACCGAAGGCTTTGGCCGGACTTGGTGCAGGTCTTGCGATCGGTCTTTGCGGACTGGGTACCACGATCGGTATCGGTCTTGCATCCGGACGTGCACTGGAAGGTGCTTCCCGTCAGCCGGAAATGTACAGCAAGCTGCAGACACTGCTTCTGATCTCCATCGTATTTATGGAGTCTGTTGCGATCTACTCTCTCGTAGTAAGTCTGCTCCTGATCTTTACGTTCTGATCGATACGAGGTGAAAGATATGTATTTTGCATTTAAAGTGCTATCGGCAGTTAATGCGCAGCAGCTCACATCCCGCCTTGTCCGTCTTGCGGAAGAGGCTGAGGAGGAGAGCTCCCTGCTGTCGCCGGATCAGATGGCACATTACGCGGTTACCGCGCTGTGGACGATCATCAACGTCCTTGTCGCATATTTCATCCTGAAACTGGTCCTTTTTAAGCCGATGATCAAGCTGATCAAGAAGAGAAAAGAAGCGATCAGCAAAGAAATCACCGATGCTGAAGATAAAGAGAAGCAGGCATCGGAGAAACTCGAGGAAGCAACCAGGAAACTCGATGCTTCCCATGAAGAAGCGATGCAGATCATTGCGGACGCCAGAACACAGGCGGAGAAGCAGTCGGAGACGATCATCGAGACTGCGAAGAAAGAAGCGCAGGAGATCCGTGACCGTGCTGAGGAAGACGCGAAGCGTACCAGAAAAGCAATGATGGAAGAGATGAAAGACGAGGTGGCCGATCTGGCCGTCACGATCGCCGGACGTGTCCTGAGCTCAGGTGCAAACGGTATCGACGAAACTTCTCTTCGTGAAAAAGCACTTTCCGAGCTTCAATCCGCAGAGGTGAAGACCGGTGAATAATAACAGTGCTTTTGAAGTAATAAAGATCGTAACCGCATCGGACGATATGCCGCCGGAGAAGGTGGCCCTGATCGCCCGCCGTTTTGCGGAACATCTTCATATACAGGGTTATACGATCGAGCAGGAGACCGATCCTTCTCTGATCAACGGTTATGTTATCTATTCTCAGGGAACCAAGTATGACTATAGTGTCGCAGGTCAGCTCTCCCGTATCGGACGTCATCTGAAGACGGACCGCGGAGATGAGAAATCCGGATCTGCCGCGAAAGATGATTTTTCCGAGATCCACCGTTCCCTGACAGAGTCCCTTGCCGACTTTAAGGAAAGTCCGGCGATGCTCTTCGAGGACGATGAACTGTGGGAAGGTGAATCTCCTGAGCAGGAAGAGAAGAGAGAGAAGATCCTTTCGGATTTTGCAAAAACATCCGAAGTCGAGCAGATCGGTAAAGTCATCTCCGTCAGCGATGGTGTCGCCAAGGTCAGCGGTCTGGAGAACTGTGTTGCCAGTGAGCTGATCATGTTCTCTGAAACATCATATGGTATTGCCATGAACCTCGAGAGAGACTCGGTCGGTGTCGTTCTTCTGAATGAATGCCGCGATGTTGTCGAGGGTGTCATGTGCCACCGTACCGGCCTGACGGTATCTGTACCGGTCGGACGCGGTATGCTCGGACGTGTTGTCGATCCGCTCGGTAATCCGATCGATGGAAAAGGAATCATCCGTTCCACCAGCAAGCGCCCGATCGAGACACCGGCACCGAGTATCGTTGAGCGTTCTCCGATCTGTGAACCTCTTCAGACAGGTATCACGGCGATCGATGCGATGACTCCGATCGGTCGTGGACAGCGTGAGCTGATCATCGGGGACAGACAGACGGGAAAGACAGCGATCGCGCTGGATACTATTATCAACCAGCGTGGTAAAGATGTCCTCTGCGTCTATGTGGCGATCGGACAGAAAATGTCGAATATCGTCCAGGTCGCGAAGACTCTGGAACAGTATAACGCGATGGAATATACAGTGATCGTGGCGGCCTCCGCGTCGCAGCCGGCATCGCTGCAGTATATCGCGCCATATGCAGGATGTGCGATCGCGGAAGAATTCATGTACAGCGATCACTCGGATGTCCTGATCGTGTACGATGACCTGTCCAAACATGCACAGGCCTACCGTGCGATCTCGCTGCTTCTGCGCCGTCCCCCGGGACGTGAAGCATATCCGGGCGATGTATTCTATCTGCACTCCCGTCTCCTCGAGCGTTCCGCAAAACTCAGTGATGAGAAGGGCGGCGGTTCGATCACGGCACTTCCGATCATCGAGACCTTAAGCGGAGATATCTCAGCATATATTCCGACAAATGTTATCTCCATCACAGATGGCCAGATCTATCTGGAGTCGGAGCTTTTCTTCGCCGGTCAGCGTCCGGCGATCAACGTGGGTCTTTCTGTATCCCGTGTCGGTGGTGCAGCGCAGACAAAGGCCATGAAGAAAGTTGCCGGTCCTCTGCGTATCAGTCTGGCGCAGGCCCGTGAGATGGCAGCCTTTGCCCAGTTCGGTTCCGACCTCGATCCGAATACGCAGAAGCAGTTAAAGCGTGGCGTGATCTTAAATGAGATCTTAAAGCAGGAACAGTTTGCTCCGATGCAGATGGATGAGCAGGTCGTGATGCTGTATCTGGCAACAAATGAGAAGCTTACCTTCCTGGATAAGGAAGATGCGAAAGAATATGTGACGGGATTCCTGCAGCGTATGAGGGTTCTGCATCCGGAGATCATGAAGAGGATCCGGGATACTCGTGTGCTGGATGATGATACGAAGAAAGAGATCGATGAGTTCGAAGCCGAGTATCACTCGATGTTCGTGACGGAACATAAGGAATACCAGCATCGCGAGGCATAAGGACCATGGAGAGTCTGAACGATATTAAAAAACGTATCAAGAGCGTCACGGATATTTCCCAGATGACGCATGCCATGCAGCTTGTCAGTGCATCGAAGATGCGTAAATCCAAGATCCAGCATGAGAAGGTCAGTCCGTTCTTTACACTTTGTGCGGAGAGCCTGATGGAGCTTCACAGAAGTGCCGGAGATATCGATAATCCTTTTCTGCAGATGCGGGAAAGAAAATCGGGCACCACTTGGAAGATCGCTTACTTTATCCTGACAGGTGACCAGGGACTGGCCGGAGCGTATAACAATAATATCGTGAAGATCGCCGAAGAGCATATCCAGAAAAAGATCCTGGAGAATGCGAAAAAAAGCATCCGCACAGAGTATAAGCTCTATGTGTTCGGTCATGTCGGAACAGAGAAACTGAAGAAAGACGGATACAGTGTGGATCCGGACTTCTCATTCCCGATCACGAATCCGACATATTACGAAGCGAGAAATGTGGCCAATATTATCCGTGCAAAGTATCTGAGCGGAGAATTCGATCAGGTCTATATCGTATATACTAAGATGGAATCTGCGATCAGCATGAAGCCGGTCATTACAAGACTCGTACCGATCGATACGAAATCGCTGAAGGATTCTTTTGCATCCGGAGCGGAAGATGCCGGTATCGCCGTGGAAGTAGGAGCGACAGTTGACTATTTTCCGAATGCCAATGAGGTGCTTTCGTTCCTTATCGATACAGGCCTCAACGCTGTCATGTACGGCGCTATGGTAGAAGCTTTCGCGTGTGAGCAGACAGCGCGTATGCAGGCGATGGATAATGCGAACCGCAATGCGGATGAAATGATGAAAAAACTGACGATCGAGAGCAACCGTGCTCGTCAGGCCCGTATTACCAACGAACTCAATGAGATCGTGAACGGGGCCAGTCAAGTAGAATAGAGGTATAAGTTATGGCAGAAGGAAAAATCGTACAGATCATCGGACCTGTTATAGATTGTGCTTTTGATGAACATGAGCTTCCCCTGATCAAGACGGAAGTACGTATTCAGGCGGACGGACGTGTGGTATCGGCGGAAGTTATGCAGCAGAGAGGCGAGGGAATCGCCCGTTGCGTTTCTTTTGAAGCGACGGAAGGACTTGCCCGCGGCATGAAGGTCATCTCCACCAATCAGCCGGTCATGGTACCTGTCGGTGAGAAGAATACCGGAAGACTCTTTGATGCTCTCGGACGCGCCATCGATAATCAGGGCGAAGTGAATGCGGACACGATGTGGCCGATCCACAGAAGTGCCCCTTCCTTTGTAGATCAGTATCCTTCCGAGACAGTTTTGGAGACAGGTATCAAGGTCATCGACCTTCTTGTTCCTTTTGCCAGAGGCGGAAAGATCGGTCTTTTCGGTGGTGCCGGTGTTGGTAAGACAGTCCTTATCCTCGAGCTGATCCGCAACATCGCGCAGGAGCACGGCGGCTATTCCGTGTTTACAGGTGTCGGTGAACGTTCCCGTGAAGGTAATGACCTTTGGAACGAGATGAAAGCATCCGGTGTTCTGGATAAGACAGTCATGGTCTTCGGTCAGATGAACGAGACATCCGGCGCCAGAATGAGAGCTCCGCTTACCGGTCTTACCATGGCAGAGTATTTCCGTGATGAGATGAAGAGAGATGTTCTTTTCTTCGTAGATAATATCTATCGTTTCGTACAGGCAGGTTCGGAGGTTTCCGCACTTCTCGGAAGAATTCCTTCCGCGGTTGGTTATCAGCCGACGCTTGCCAATGAAGTCGGTGAACTTCAGGAAAGAATCACATCCACCAAGAACGGATCCATCACTTCCATCCAGGCGGTATATGTGCCTGCCGATGACCTGACGGACCCGGCGCCTGCGACGACATTCGGACATCTCGATGCGAATATCGTTCTTTCACGTGCGGTTGTTGAGCTTGGTATCTATCCGGCGGTAGATCCGCTGGAATCCTCCTCGCGTATCCTTACCGAGAATGTGGTCGGCCGTACGCATTACCACGTGGCAAGAATGGTACAGGAGATGCTGCAGAGATATAAGGAACTGCAGGATATCATCGCAATCCTCGGTATGGAAGAACTTGGCGAGAAAGACCGCCAGCTCGTAAATAGAGCACGAAAAGTACAGAAATATCTGTCCCAGCCGTTCTTCGTAACTGCTGACTCCACAGGTTTTGCACCACGATATGTTCCGATCGAAAAGACGGTACAGGCATTTGGTGAGATCATCTCCGGTTCTCTGGATCACATTCCGGAGCAGCACTTCTTCATGAAGGGCGACCTGGATGATGTCCTGGCATCGTATAAGAGTGAAGCATAAAGGTGTAAGATATGGCGGCGAAGGAGCAGGGAAAAAAGAAAATGATGCTTGAGGTGGTCAATCCTTACGAAGTGTTCTTCGAAGGACGGATCGAAAGCATCGTGCTTCCTACAGTGGATGGTCAGTATGGTATTATGCCCGGTCATTCTCCTATCGTCGTGGCAGTAGCTCCCGGAATTGCACGTGTTGAGATGGATGGTGAGACGAAAGTCTTTACTGTTTCAGAGGGATTTGCCGAGATCGGCCAGCATGTGGTCGTCATCGTCTGTAATGCGGCGGAGTGGCCGTCGGAAATCGACATCGAGCGTGCAGAGAGTGCTCTTGAACGTGCAAAAACGAGATTTAACAGTGTTACAACTACCGAAGAACAGCGGCTTTACGCGCAGCACGCCATGGAAAGAGCGAAAGCACGTATTACGGTCGCCAAAGAGTGGGAAAAGAGCAGTAAGAATCATTCTGAACTCTGATTCTCCTTTGTTGAATGGATGAAGTGCACCTCAAATTCCAGTTCCCCAATACCGACGATATCCCCTTCCTCAAGATAAGATCTTAGTTCGGACCGGATCCGCTGTCTGTTCTTGTAAGTTCCTTTATTCTCCTGTAATGCTTCAATATAGAAACCATATTCATCATGACCGAAAACTGCGTGCTTAAGTGCAAGCGAGGGATGATCGATAGGAAGAGAGCAGCAATCTGAATCGCATCCGACAGTACATGTATTCGTCCATATGGTGAATCTTGTCTTTTCCTTTGATTTAGAAGATTGATCATCTATACGGATCAGCTGCACCGGATCAGGATGAAGCCCTAAAGGATCATTCTCATTACTCATAATATCTGAGGAAGGAAACAGGATCTTTGTATTTCGGTTTTTTCTTCTTCGGACTTTCTTTTCGGCATATTGTTTTTTGTCTTTGGATGCGTTTCGTATCTGCAGGAAGAGAACAACCGCCAGAACTGCTGTGCAAAGAAAGAATACAGTGTCCGGGAAAGAGGAAAAGACGCTTCCTGAGAGAGCTTTTTTGATCTTTGGCGAGAATAGAATATCCAGGAAAAGAAGAACAAGCCAAATGAAGAGTAAAAAACGGATACGTGAGGGAAGAGTACGGGATTCTTCCCATAATCCTTCATGGATAAAACTGAGCGCGGATGCGTCATCGTCCTTTCGGAAATATTCATAAAGGTGTTCCATTGCTTTACTGGAGATCCAGTTGTGTTCATAGGCAAAATGAAGAAGATCATCCAGACCGCTCTCATCGATTCCGGAAAGATAAGGACCACTTTTCAAACGCGCGGTAAGAGGCAGATATACACAGACCAGTTTCTGATTGTTCCTGTCATAAAAGAGCTGGTCTTCCAGATAACAGATTCCGCTCGGATCCATCGCATGATCCGGAGAAGAAATAAGAGCATGAAGAAAATCCGAAAGCAGAGCTCTATGGTTGCGCATCACAAAGGTTTTGTCTTTTCCACGAATGTCAGATATAGGGATACATCCGTTAAGATCGATTAGAAGTTCACTATCTTCTTCGTTAAAAACAACAGGTAGAAAACAGGGAAGAGAACCTGCCTGCAAAAGTGTAAGCGCGTGCAGACAGATCTCATCCTTGCTCTTCAGATGAATCGTATATCGACGTCCCAGAGGACTATTCTCAAAATAAACAGAAAGATCAGATCCTGTACTCATAGGTTACCCCGGCATATTTAGTTTAGATTTGTCCGATTACTTTACCTTCGTCAAAGACATAGTCCATGACAGATTGTGCATAATTAGTTAATGCCTGACGGAAAGTCAGAGCGAGTGCGACAAGGATCGCAATAATAATGACCACCTCTACAGTCCCCATTCCCAGGGATGATTTAACGAATGAGCGTTTGTTCAGTCTTTTCATAACTACCTCCTAAATCATTTGAAAAGTATTGAGTGCCGGAGTAACGGCGACAAGAAGTACAGATACAAAATCCATCATCATCGGGAGAATCATAGTAAATGCAACGCGCTCGCGCTTTTTGCGCGAAGCATTCCGGCACAGTGCCCAGCAGGAAGAAGATTGGAGACGTAAAAGTCCAAGCACTTCGCTTCCTCCTGACCGCTCATATCTGGCAGCAAGAAGAAGTGCGGATTGTGCTTCGGGAATGCTGATACGATGTGAAAAAGATTCCAGGGCATCAGCTGCACTTACGCCACCTTCGATCGTATGTAAAACATGATTCAGCTCCTGACTGAGACAACTCTGTTCAGCGAATGCATACCCGCAGGTCTGCAGTGCTTTTGGAAGGAGGATCCCGGATTCCAAAAGTGTGGAAAGCATGGAAATAAATATCGGCAGATCTTCCATAAGTATCAGTCTTCTTTTGTTCACGGCAGATTGCTGATCGACGTGAAGAAAAACAAGAATAAACATATCCAAAAACAATACAAGAACGGGCGGTATGCCGAGCTGAATACAAAGGATAAAAAAGACAAGTGAACAAAGAAGGATCCGTGTGATCACTCTGTACAGAAATGCATCAAATGTTTTTTGTGGTGAGAACGATATTTCGTTGCACCATTCCAGCACTCGTGTCGTATATGTCGATGGGAGTCTGAGTGAAAGCTTACGAATCGGTGATCTCCATTTTTCCGGGATCTTTTCTTTCTCTTCTTTGAAACTGAACCGGTTCCTGGATGGCTTCTCTCCGATGATCGAAAAGAGAAATGTACATGAAAGAATAGCGATGACAAATGCGACGACCATGAGGATCTTTCCAAGTCCTGATCCCTGCGCCTGTGAAAGGTATTCTCCACTGGTTATGGATAACATATACGTGATGCCGAACGGCATCAGAAGAAGCATGAATGCTTCTGTATTTTTACCTGCATTATTCGCTTCCACTTCAGAGGCTACCGCATGAAGTTCCGATAACATCTGACAGCTGCTTCTTAAGATCGTGATGATCTGGTTTCCGACCGTTTTCTGAAGAGATAAAGCGTGAAGGATCGGCAAGGTTTCGTAATAGTCTAATTTGTGACAGAATCTCGTCATGCATTTATCAAGTGGTTCATGCGCTTGAAGCTGGTGTTCCACTTCCTTTAGTGCAGTGGCAAATGCTGCATGTTTTCCGAATGCTTTTTCTATATCTACTCTCGCACATAAAAATGCACGTTCGATCGAATATCCGTCTGATACGGAAGTGCATAAAGATTGCATAAGGACTTTATTCTGTGCTCGAAGTGTTGCTGTCCGTTTTCCGTAAAGGACCCGTACACAAGAGATGAACGGTGGGATCCCGAGAGGAATGGACAGAAACATGCGAAGACGTTCTTCCGGAAGAAATGCACCCGACAAAAGAAAAACGATCGCGATGCAAAGCGGAAGCAAAGGAAGACACTTTGCCATAAACATCAGATAGGTGCGGCGGCTGAGGTTCCTGATCTCCGTAGTATCACCGGCAAGAAAGTGAGAAGAGATGTATTCTTTTTTATCTTGAAGTTTCGATCTTAACAAGGCCTGTTTCCTCCTTGAATGTAAAGATGGTTTCGATCTGAAATCTGTTATCTGTGATCGGACGGACTTCGACGATTTCATCGATATAGCGTCTTCCGTCTTTTCCACGTGTGATGTGTACGAGAATATCGACACCCATGGCGATCTGGCGGATCACGGCATCGTAGGGAAGTGTGGATCCGGACATGACCATGGTGACCAGACGATCCAGCATTTCATAACACGAGTTGGCATGGCCGGTGCAAAGAGAACCCGGGTGTCCGGTGTGCAGTGCATGCAGCATATCCGCCGCTTCACTTCCTCTGACTTCGCCAACAACGATGCGGTCCGGTCTCATTCTTAATGCGGTACGGATAAGCTGTCCGATATCGATCCCGCCGTGTCCGTCCGGACCCGGAAGACGGGACTCCAGACGGACAAGATTAGTGATGCCCTGAAGGGAGAGCTCAGCGGAATCTTCGATCGTAACCACGCGTTCCGTCTTCGGAATAAAAGATGAAAGAACATTCAGAAATGTTGTCTTTCCGGAACCGGTACCACCACAAAGAAAAATCGTTTTCTTGCTGATAACGGAGTGCGAAAGATATATGGCTGCTTCCCTGGTGATAAAGCCACTGTTCATGAGCGCATGAATATCAGGACGGATACCGGTGAATTTACGGATGGTAAATATCGGACCATCAGGAGCGATCGGAGGGAGAACCGCATTCGCTCGTGAGCCGTCCGGAAGTCGCAGATCCGCGATCGGAAATGCTTCGTTCAAGGGCCTGTTCGCGGAAGAGAAAAAATGAAGGATCAGCTGTTCCAGATTCTCTTTGCTTTCGAATCTGAGATCGGAAGGATAGAGTCTTCCTCCTTTTTCAAAGAAGATCGTATCCGGACCATTGACCATGATCTCCGTGACAGAGGTGTCATCCATCAGTCCCTGAAGTATGTCAAGTCTCCGCATACGGTTAAAAAGCGTAGTTGCGAGCTGGCGCTTCTCTTCAAGGGGCATTTTCATGCAAGAGGGTGACTGGTTGATGATATCAGCAATGATCTCACGGAACGACTGATCGTCAACTTCGTCATATGAATGCAGGGCCTGAAGTATCTGAGTGGTAAGCTCAGATAAAGAGACGTCTTTTTCCTCGATTCTTTTTTCTTTTGTTCTCATCATGTCCAGTACTGCTTAAGATGCAGTCCTCCTTGGATACTTTTTGTTAGTGTGTTTTTGCTATGGAAAACGGATAATCGATATGGGATGTTCCGCTATGTGCTTTCTGAAGAAGATCGATCTCGTTACAGAGCATATAGTCCTTCTCGATGTGAAGGGGAGTTAAGATCTCCAGGTGCCGGAGATTTCTGCACAGTGTCCGCATCCTTGTAAAGCTCAGTCCGTCTCCGACGACAAAAAGAAGAGACGGCTCCGGAAGCGTCGAAAGGTAACGGAAAGTCTTGGAAATAAGTATCAGTATCGTGCGTGAATGGCATGTGATGAGATCATCCGAGTGATCCGGTTTTCCGAAGCGGAGATCACCATAAGGATCCGGCTCCAGATATGACGGGATCTGTGAGTAGTGAAATTTGCCAAGCTTCAAACGCGCAAGAAGTTGTGTTACTCCGCCGCAGCGCTCTGTGTTTTCCAGATCCCAGGAAGGAGGATCCTTCGGCATCATAATGCCGGGCATGATGTCAAGGCGTATTATGTGTGCAAAATCATGACGGGCGCGTTCGAGCTGACGTAATACATGCGCCTCCCTTTCCTTCGGGGGGACAAAGGAAAGGGTCAGGCATGTCTGAACAGAAGAATCCGAAGGCTTCGGAATCCTTCCCAGACCAGCAAGAGACTCCACTTCGTGAGCGATCATCAGAACATCTTTCGGGGGAAATGGTTTTGTAGTTTTTAGCAGGGGGACCAAAGTTGGAGTGTGCTGTGGATCGCAATGCTGAAGGATCTCCTTCTCGGAGATCTCGTGCTGGTTGTAAAGAACGAAATCACTATCAAGCAACAGCTCCTGATGTGCAAACAGGATCTCTTTGGAAACGGGGAAAGCCGTGAATTCAGGAACGTGTTTTTTCAGCCGCGAAATGAGAAGAGAAGTGAAAAGAATATCCGCATCTATGATAGCGATCGTTCGTGTCATTTTCTTCCAACCTCCTTTTGTTGTGAAGTGAGACCATTAAAGCAGAAAGAATCGTCGGAAGATTCGACAAATTCTGGCAAAAGCTACCAGAATTACTACTTTTTCCTCTGGGATCCCCATGAAATCGGGAATTGAAAAAACAGAAAAAACTTTGTGAAAAAACTCCTTGCATTGAGATATGCACAGTGGTATTATCAGAGCGCAAACAAAATAAAAAGCATCTCTTATCAAGAGTGACGGAGGGATCTGGCCCTATGAAGTCCGGCAACCGCGGAGAGCAGCGGTGCCAAATCCAGCAGGTGTGACCTGAAAGATGAGGATAGATAAAGATAAACACTGGCCTTTCCTCTGAAATCGATCGGGAAAGGTTTTTTATTTGTAAGGAGGAAAAAATAATGGACAGAAACAGACAGGGAAAATGGCTTTTTACATCAGAGTCGGTTACGGAAGGACATCCGGATAAGATCTGTGACCAGATCTCGGATGCAGTACTTGATGCGATCCTTACCGATGACCCGAAGGCACGTGTTGCATGTGAGACGACCTGTACGACAGGTATGGTCTTCGTTATGGGTGAGATCACCACGAGTGCTTATGTGGATATCCCGTCGATCGTCCGTGATACCGTTAAGGAGATCGGCTATGACGGAAGCGATGCCGGATTTGACTATAAGACATGTGCGATCCTGACTTCTATCGATGAACAGTCTCCGGATATTGCTCAGGGTGTTAACTGTTCTTTGGAAAAGAGAGAGCATACTGACGAAAGTGAACTGGATACCGGCGCCGGTGACCAGGGCATGATGTTCGGATATGCAAATAACGATACAGAAGAACTGATGCCGCTTCCGATCTCTCTGGCACATAAGCTTACCCGCCGTCTGACGCAGGTAAGAAAAGAAGGACTTGTTGATTTTCTCCGTCCGGACGGAAAGAGCCAGGTTACGATCGAGTATGACGGACGTACTCCGAAGCGTATTGAAGCTGTAGTTATTTCCACACAGCATAAAGCAGAAGTGTCTCAGGAAGAACTTGCCGAGAAGGTAAAAGAACTGGTTATCTATCCGGTACTTCCGAAGGAACTTGTAGATGAAAACACAAAGATCTTCATCAACCCGACGGGACGTTTCGTTATCGGCGGTCCTCAGGGAGACAGCGGTCTTACGGGAAGAAAGATCATCGTTGATACATACGGCGGATATGCACGTCATGGCGGCGGAGCATTCTCCGGAAAAGATCCGACGAAGGTAGACCGTTCCGCGGCTTATGCTGCACGTTATATTGCAAAGAATATCGTAGCTGCAGGTCTTGCTGATGAGTGCGAGATCCAGTTTGCTTATGCGATCGGTGTTGCTCGTCCGGTATCTGTTATGGTGGATACATTCGGTTCCGGTAAAATCTCGGATGAAAAGATCACACAGATCGTAAACGAAGTCTTTGATCTTCGTCCTGCAGCGATCATCCGTGATCTTGATCTGCGCCGTCCGATCTATAAGGCGACAGCTGCTTACGGCCACTTTGGACGTAACGATGCCGGATTCCCCTGGGAGAAGACAGATAAGGCTGAGATCCTTAAGCAGAAAGCCGGCCTTTGATCCGTTTTTGATCTGCTCCGGAGTTCTATATGGATGGGATGTGTCTGGATCATTTTGTCACGAATGAACTGATGCGTTCATTCGACCGTATCCTCGGGAAAAACGGGCATACGTATCTTCCGATGTCGATCTGGAAACAGGAGGCAGCGGCGATACTTCGCGCAGCTGCGAAAGACTGTGATTTTACGACACCATGCTATTTTTGCAGCTATAAGGATACGCCTGCCTGTAATGAATACCGGAAGACGTTTATTCAGGGGATCGTTCCCAACTGGTTTCAGGAACGGATGGACGCCGGGAAACTGGCGCTCTGTTACTGGGATAAGGAGAAGTCCAAACTGCATTTCTACAAGAAGTTCGAGCGGGCGATAAAGTCAGGCAACGATGTCTGGGTAGCCGACGAACGCGCTGTTCGCGCGGAAGCGGCGATCGCCCATCGGGCGCGGATCGGCGGGAAAGAAAGAAAAGTCGATGAAGAGTGTCTGTCGCGGGTATTGAAGTGGTCCCAGATCGGAGAGAAGTTTAAACTTTCTCCGGATCAGGAGGCTGTTGTCAGATCTGCACTGACGAAACACTTTGTTATTGTGGATGGCGGTCCCGGAACGGGAAAGACCACGATCCTCCGCGTGATCTATCAGTATTATCTCAACATCTTTCCCGACCTGGTCTTTTGCTGTGCACCGACCGGAAAAGCGGCGAAGAGAATGTCGGATCTGACACACTCGACTGCGCAGACGATGCATCGTCTTCTTGGTGCCACATATGATGAAGACAGTGATGAATCCTACTTTTACTATACGAAGGATAATCATCATCCGGGAAAAGTATTTCTGATCGATGAGGCCAGTATGATCGATGCCGTGATCTTTGCCTCTTTTCTGGAAGCAATCGATGATGATGCCATCGTTATCTTAGTCGGTGATTCCCATCAGCTTCCGTCTGTCGGCGCCGGACGTGTGCTGGCGGATCTGATCCGCTCGGAAAAAGTGACGGTGTGTACTTTGGTCGAGAACTTCCGTCAGCTTCATGACAGCATGATCGTAAAGAACGCATCTCTCATCCTTCACGGAAAACCGATGGAGTTCCCGGAAGACAGCAGAGACATTCATTTTATTCCCGCCCGTCCGAAAGAGGTGATGGACAAGATCACGGAGTGGTATAAGGAAAACGACCCGGACGGTCATGTGGATGCATGGCGCGAGATGGCGATACTGTGTCCGAGAAGAAGCGGCCCCGTGAGTACGGATTCGATCAATGATATGATGCAGAAACTGAATTCCGGCAAAAAAGGCGTACGTCCCACTCCGATACGGATCAGCGAGGGTACAACGCGGTACTTTTCAAAAGATGACCGCGTAATACAGATCAGAAATGACTACAAACTGATATGCAGGGAAGCAGACGGATCAGAAGGAGAAGGCGTATTTAACGGCGATATCGGATACGTGAGGGATATCTCCGCCCTGTCCGAATTCCCGCTGGACATACTTTTTGACGATGGAAGAAGAGCGACATATCCGACCGGCCGGGTCAATGATCTGGATCTGGCCTATGCGCTGACAGTACATAAGTCTCAAGGCGGAGAGTGGAAGAAAGTCCTTCTGGTACTTCCGCCGGAGAGAAGCCCGATCTTTAACAGAAACCTGCTTTATACCGCAGTCACAAGAGCGAAGGAAGAGCTCTGGATCATGGGAGATAAAAAGACGATCGATTATATGATCAGCTCCCAGTACTCGGAGACGAGAATGACTGCGCTGAAGGAGTTTCTCTCGGATCCGGCTTGAGATGGTCATTTTTGACCTTCTGTGAGGAAAGTATATGAGAAGAACCGAGCTTAAACAGGATCTCCTGACATCTGTTCATTTTCTGTTTCCTTCGGTCTGCATGCTCTGTGGACGGGTCCTGGTAAAGGGAAGAAACTGCGGAGAAGAACTCTTGAAACTTCAGGTCTGCTCGTCATGCCTGTCACAGTTTCCGGTGCGCCTTTCCACCGAGAGGTGGTTTCCCTGTCTTTCGGATCCTTTTGAGGAGGATCCTATCCCGGATATGTCCGTGTGGGCACTGTTTCATTATGAAACTCCGGTCTCGACTCTTCTCCGGCGTATGAAATTCCACTCGAAGAAGTACTGCGGAAGTCTGATCGGAGAACTTATCGGACGGGAATTCCCGACGGATGTCCCTTTCCGGTGGGATGCGGTGATCCCTGTCCCTCTGTCGGAAAAACGCCGGGAAGAACGTGGCTTCAATCAGGCGGAAGTCCTGGCAAAAGGACTTTCTGAGCATCTGGATGTTCCATTGTGTAACAATGTTATACGGAAGATCCGGCATACAAAACAGCAGAGCAGATTCACAGAACCGGCTCAGCGGACCGGAAATGTGAAGGGTGCTTTTGCCGTGGATGAGAAATGGGATATCACGGGGTGGAATATCCTTCTGGTGGACGACATTCTGACGACGGGCGCAACGATGCACGAAGCAGCAAAGATCCTCTATGAGAATGGCGCCTGCCGGGTATTCGGAGCAGTCGCGGCAACACACCGCGAAAACGGTGAAGAGTGATACATTTCGGAAGTAGAAATGTTACACTTTGGTAATGGCTTTTTTCTTCCCTTTTTGTAGATATACTGTTATAATAAAGACAACCTAAAGCTGATGCTCATGTTTTTGAACCTTCATGACATAATCGGGAATCCGCAGTCGGAGCAGAGACGATCAAGCCTTACCGCTTCTTTAGGGAAGCGCTCCCGAGAGGAAGATCTTAGACTGCCGCAGGATACCCACCTGGCGATCGCTAGGTGTCAAAAGTGGGCGCGGGTTTAGGCTTTTATTATTGCTTGAAACAGGTAGTAACATGGGGCTTTGGAAAGACGCGAAACAGATTGCCAAACGCGACCCTGCTGCGCGGGGCGTGGTTTCGGTTATTCTTCTTTACCCCGGGTTTCATGCACTGATATTTCACCGTGTAAGTCATTTTTTCTATAGTATCCATCTGTACGGACTGGCGAGATGGAATTCCCAGTTCGGAAGAACATGTACCGGTATTGAGATCCATCCGGGGGCGAAGATCGGCCACGGACTTTTTATAGATCATGGTATGGGAATCGTCGTCGGCGAGACCGCGGAGATCGGTGATAACTGTACGATCTACCATGGCGTGACGCTCGGCGGTACCGGCCATGGTAAAGGGAAGCGTCATCCGACTCTCGGGAACGATGTCCTGATCGGAGCAGGTGCGAAGATCCTGGGCCCTGTGAACGTGGGCGATAATGCCAGAATCGGCGCAAATGCCGTCGTGCTGCACGATGTTCCTGCCGGTGCAACGGTTGTCGGTGTTCCCGGAAAAGTAGTCCGTATGCAGGGCCAGCCTATTAACCATGCGGATGAACTGGATCATCCGACTGTGGAAGATCCGCTTGAATCAGAGATCCGTCGTCTTGCCCGCCATGTGGAAGCACTGGAAGAAGCTATCAAACACCAGCATCCGGATATGGACCTTCCGGAAAAGGCGGAAGACGTCTTGACAGAGGAGATTGAAAATGAAGATATTTAACACGATGACGAGAATGAAGGAAGAGTTTGTCCCGATGGAAGAGGGCAAGGTAAAGATGTATGCCTGCGGCCCGACGGTCTATAACTTCTTCCACCTTGGAAATGCCCGTCCATTCATTACATTTGATACACTGCGCCGTTATCTGGAGTACAGGGGATACGATGTCACTTTCTGCCAGAATTTTACGGATATTGACGATAAAATGATCAACAAGGCGAACGAAGAGGGGACCACGGTCAAGGAGATCGCGGACCGCTATATCGCCGAGTATTACAAAGATGCAGATGCTCTGGGGATCCTTCGCCCGACCTTCCAGCCGAGAGCGACGGAGACCATGGATGAGATCATTGCCCTGATCTCTGACCTGATGGAGAAGGGCTATGCGTATATCATCGAGGGTGACGGCGTCTATTACGATGTGCCGAAATTCAAGGAGTACGGCAAACTCTCGCACTATAATCTCGAGGATCTTCAGGCCGGCGGCGGTGAGCGCGGCGCTTCCTACGAAGGGAAGAAGAATCCTGCGGATTTTGCGCTTTGGAAGTTTAAGAAGGAAGGGGAGCCGTTCTGGAATTCTCCGTGGGGCGAGGGCCGTCCGGGCTGGCACATCGAGTGCTCGGCCATGAACAGGAAATACCTCGGCAAGACCATCGATATCCACGGCGGCGGACAGGACCTTATCTTCCCGCACCATGAGAACGAGATCGCGCAGAGCGAAGCGGCGAACGGATGCACATTTGCCCGTTACTGGATGCATAATGCGTTCGTGAATGTCGATAACGAGAAGATGAGTAAGTCTCTCGGCAATTTCTTTACCGTGCGTGACATCGTGGAGAAATTTCCGTACGAGGTCATCCGTTTCTTTATCCTTTCCGGGCACTACAGAATGCCGATCAATTTCTCGGATGAGCTTCTCAAGGCGGCGCAGAATGGTCTGGAACGAATCATGACTGCAGTCGAGTCTTCGGACTTTATCCTCGCAAATGCATCCGGCCTTCATCCGGAGGATGCTGCGGCAAAAGAACTTGCAGACGCAACTTCCGAGGCCAAGGCTTCTTTCATCGCCAACATGGACGATGATATGAATACGGCAGACGCGATCACATCGGTCTATACACTGGTACGTGTGCTGAATACACATCTGACGGCCAAGGACGTCTCGGAAAAAGAGATCAAAGCGGCGGCAGACATGATCTGCGAGCTGATGAATGTACTTGGACTGGATGTACGCGCGATCCTCAAAAAGGATAGCGGCATCCCTTCCGAGGTCATGGATCTTGTGAACCAGCGTGTGGAAGCAAAAAAGAATAAAGACTTTGCAAAAGCAGACGCACTCCGCGATCAGGTATCCGCGATGGGATATCAGATCAAGGATACGCCGCAAGGACCGCAGGTGACGAAGAAATGATGATACCTATCCCGCCGGAGGATATCCGTGAGGTACCGACATCGGTACTGGCTTATGTAGGAGATGCGGTGTACGAACTATATGTCCGTATGCATATCGTATCCCGGTTTGGCGGACAGTCCGGGGTGCTTCATAAGAAAGCGGTGCACTATGTCAGTGCTCCCGCACAGGCGCAGGCGATCCGGACCCTTCACGATGAGCTGTCCGAGGAAGAACAGAATGTCTTCCGGAGAGGAAAGAACGGACATCAGGGAAGTATGGCAAAGAATGCAAGTCCTGCGGACTACAAATACGCGACAGGTCTGGAGACGCTGATCGGCTATTTGTATCTGTCGGGAAAGGAAGAACGAATGGAAGATCTGATCCGCAGGATCATCGCCATTTTGGAAGAAAACGAATAAAGGAGAGATCCGATGCGACCTGGTATGCCGGGACCCAAAGGCCCGAGACAAAATAGAAATGACCTGAGAAACCCGAAGACGATGGGCAGGAAGAACCTGCCGATCCCTTCCGATATGCCGCAAAAACGCATCGAGGGGGAAGCCTCGGCACCGACTGCGGATCGTATCGAAGGCAGAAATCCGGTTCTGGAAGCGATGCGTGCGGGAAGAACGTTTAATAAGATCTTTGTGGCACAGCGACAGGAGAATGCCCGTCCGGATCCGACGATGGCGAGGATCATCAATATGGCGAAGGATCTGCATATCCCGGTCGTAGAGGTACCGAAGGCAAGCCTGGATGATATGTCGCAGACGCATAACCATCAGGGTGTGATCGCTCAGGTGGCAAGTCACGAATATGTCGAGATCGATGAGATCCTTGACCGTGCGGCGGAAAAAGGAGAGGTCCCGCTTCTTCTGATCCTCGATGAACTCAAGGATGCATATAATCTCGGCTCGATCCTGCGTATCGCAGATGCTGCCGGTGTGCATGGCGTGATCATCCCGCAGCACAGATCGATCGGCCTTGACTCCATGGTGGCAAAAGCATCCGCAGGTGCGATCGAATATGTACCTGTTGCCCGTGTAACGAATCTTTCGAGAACGATCCTGGAACTGAAGGAGAAAGGATTCTGGATCGCCGGAACAGATGCGGAAGGAACGAATGAGTACTATGACGATGTCTGGTCCGGACCGATGGCGATCGTGATCGGATCGGAAGGCGAAGGCATGAGTAAGAACATAAAAGAGAAGTGCGACTTCCTGCTGTCGATCCCGATGGCGGGATCCGTCAACAGCTTAAACGCGGCAGTGGCTGCCGGTATCGTCGTTTTTGAGGCCGTGAAACAGAGAAGAAAGGATATCTGAAGATGACCTTTGTTTCGAAAAAAAACACAGGAAGAAGACTTGCCCGATCTATATCGGTCCTGCTTGTTCTGTGCTTTTTCTGCGGAATTCTTACGTCCTGCTCGGGCAAGGCCTTTCAGAAGAAAAAGATCGATGCTCCGGAGATGGCGCGCATCCTCGTAGACTCACTTTCGGATTCCAGTGACAAAGAGGAACTCTTTAACCGGATCCCTGAGGAACAGAGGGATGGGATGACGATCTCGGAATATTATGAGTATATCAGCGTGCTTCAGAAGATGAAGCCGTCGAGCGCCCGCGTGACGTCATTTCAGATCATTTCGGGAGAAGAAAGGGATGCGCTTCTGAAGAAGATGATCTTTGACGAGACGCATGAATATACGGACCTTATCCGCAGCTGTATCCCGGTAAAGATACAGATCAACGGTTTCCGTGTATCCGGGGTTCCGATCGTTATCTATCTTCAGACGAAAGCAGACGGAACAGTCTATCTGAACCGTTCCTGGGCGAAATCCTGCATGGAGCTTTACTCTTTCTCGGCGCACTATTTCGAGGCCTATGCCAATGAAAATCTTACGGATGTGATCTCGCTTCTTTCCTATACGCAGGTCAAGGAAGCGCTTCCGGAAACAAGAGATATCCTGAAAGAAAAAGCAAAGGAAATGATCCGCTTTTATTCTCATAATGTGAAATCCGAATACGATGCGTATGAAATCGTATCTATCGATGCTTCCCATCTTGTCTATCTGCAGCCGGCCGTTCTGGACAGCCACCTGCAGACGAATAGGCGGACAGTGCGCTTCCGTAGTAATGAAGAAGGTGTGATCTCTGTTATCGATCCGATCGAGAGCGAACTGAAGACAGCGGATCTTTATATGTACTATAACGGCCGCCGTACAGTCCGTGTCGGCGAACATGCGGCACCATCCCAGCTGGAGTCTCTTTTCGGAAAACCACTCACGGTCTCCTGTGGCCCGGTCGTGGAAAAAGCGTCAAGCGGAGATCCGGAGGACGGACTTAGGAATATCCTCATCCGTTATAATGGATTTACGATCACGGTCTATGGTGTGTATCACGGTGAAGAAGACTGGGATGGCACATATACGCGATTCCGTATCTGGGACTCGGAGAAAGCGGGCGTCGGCCCGGATCTTCAGGTCACAGATACATCCTGGGATGTCCTGAAAAGTTATCCTTTTGCGGATGAAGCGGGCTTTGAGCTGAAAGTTCAGATCGATGGTGAGCAGTATCAGCTTCAGATCGGACTTGATCGGGACGAGCCGAATTCTGACGGAAGTATCCCGATCGATACATTGATCCTCCAGCGGATCGGCAATTGATGAAGGATCAGGGAAGAAGGATCGATCGCAGATCGGAGATCTCTTTTTCACTCAGGCCGCAGCTCGAAAGATAATTCCCGATACGGCCGTCATATTTTTCATCCAGATGAGAAAGCAGAAGCTCCATGTTTGATTCATCGCTCCGGTAGATGTGATGCACATTTTCCGGCGTAGCAGCGATCAACGGAGCAACCAGTTTTTCCACATAGGTATAAGAGACAGCATAGTTTTCGATGATCTTTTCTCTTTCCACGTCACAGAGAAGATAGAAAATCGCTGCGATAAGTCCGGTCCTGTCTTTGCCGTGCGCACAGTGGAAAAGCACTGTTTTCTCTTTCTCTCGAAGTATCGTCCGAAGGACCTCTGCAAAATACGGCCGGGAATTCTCAAACATCCAGATATAAAGATGTCCGAGGGAAGTTTTGATCGTGTCGGTAATGATGCCGGCATTGATATCGTCTGCGTTGACGCGGAGAAGGGGGATGTTATAGCAGGAGAAACGGGGATCGCCGCATACGGTGTCCGGATGGTTCTTTGCCTCTTCTTCCGATCTTAAGTCGATGATGACACTGACAGGGTACGATGCGAGAAGATCGATCGAATCCTTGTCGAGATGATCGAGTGCATCCGAGCGGATAAGACGGTGACAGGCGAGTGCTTTTCCATCGGCATTCGTCATGGCGCCAAGATCTCTGGCATTATATAGTCCGGGGATGAAAAGACGCCCGGATCCCGAGTCCATCTGCATATATTTACCTTCCTTCTTCAAGGATTATAACATCACTTCAGGAGATTTTATATGCGAAAGATATTGAATGTTGAAAGTATGGTATTATAGAAAAAGTGAAAAAGAGGGTATAGATATATGAAAAAGATTTTAATCATTGAAGACAACACTGAGATCAATCATCTGATGGCGGATGCGCTGAAGAAGGCGAACTATGAATGCACACAGGCTTTCTCCGGAACCGAGGCGCTCCTTTACTATGAGAAGGAGGATTTTGATCTGGTCCTGATGGACATGATGCTTCCCGGACTCTGCGGCGACGAGCTTTTCCCGAAGATGAAGGCGATCAAGGATGTACCGGTCATCGTGGTTTCTGCCAAGGATGAGATGGATACCAAGGTCCAGATGCTGACATCCGGTGCCGAAGACTATATCACGAAGCCGTTTGAGATCCCGGAACTCCTGGCACGTGTTGCTGTACAGATCCGCCGTGTTTCCCAGAAGACCGGCGAACCGCAGGGCGGACAGCTGACATATAAGGAGCTTACACTGGATGAGACTTCGTTCACTGTTCTGGTGAACGAGCATGAAGTCCAGCTGACCAAGAGAGAATTCCAGATCCTGGCGCTGCTGGTATCGCACCCGAAGCGTGTATTTACCAAGCAGGATATCTATGACTGCGCGTGGAATGAGATCTATATCGGAGAGGATAAGACCATCAATGTCCACATCAGTAATATCCGAAAGAAATTAAAGGAGTTCACCGATACTGAATTCATTGAAACAGTGTGGGGAATCGGCTATAAACTTGCGAAATAAGGAGAGTGACGTGCATGAGTCTGATTCTGACAACAGAAAACATCACGAAGTCATTTAAGAGTAAAATCGCGGTTAATCAGGTCTCTATTCATGTGGAGAGAGGACAGGTGTATGGCCTGATCGGCAGAAACGGCGCGGGAAAGACGACCCTGCTCCGTATGATCTCCAATCTGGCCTGCCCGACCAGCGGTTCTTTCACATATTATGATGAAAACGGCGCGAATAACGAAGCGATGTGGGGGAGAGTCGGTGTACTCATCGAGGATCCGGGTATCTTCCAGAACCTGAGTGCTTTTCAGAATCTGAAGGCAAAAGCACTGGCTGCCGGAGTCAATAATGATCAGTATCTTTATGATCTTTTAAACTTCGTAGGTCTTCCCAATGTCGGGAAAAAGGCCGTGAAGAACTTCTCTTTAGGTATGCGCCAGCGTCTCGGTATCGCGATCGCGATGGTCAATTCCCCGGATCTTCTGATCCTGGATGAGCCGATCAACGGACTCGACCCGCAGGGTATCGCGGAAGTGCGCTCACTGATCCACAGACTCTGCAAGGAGAAAGGAATTACGATCATCATCTCCAGCCATATTCTGGAGGAGCTGTCGAAGGTTGCTGATAAATACGGTATCATCCACGAAGGCGTCCTTCTCAGTGAAACCTCGAAGGAGGAACTCCTGGAGAAATGCAAGCCGACTCTTTTCATAAAGACATCGGATAATGAGAAGGCGATATCTGTACTTAGGGGAATGGGTATCTCTGACTTTAAAGTGGCTGATGATCATCTTGAGATCCACGAAAGGACTCAGGAAGGCGGTGCCATCTCCATGGCACTCGCGAAAAGCGATATCCAGACTCTCGAGATGCGTCAGGAGAGCCAGTCGCTCGAGGATTACTACTTCCGCCTGACAGGAGGTGCTAAGAATGCTTAATATTTTCCGCATGCATATGTATCGCGTCTCAAAAGCAAAGTCCACCTATGTCCTGGCGATCGTGATGGCCGCCGGTCTGCTGATCCGATTTGGTCTGGCGCATCTGATCTTCGATGATCCGTTGAATCTGGAGTTTGGCGGCGCTGTTCTGACCGGTAACCCGCAGAACACGGCATTTACTCCATCCGTTGTAAACTCATGGTGCATCCAGTCAAGTAACACCCTGATCATCTGCCTGACGATCTTCGCTGTTATCTTTGCCAACTGCGACTTTACACGCGGCTTTGCGAAAAATACATATTCGCTTTATAAATCCAGAACCACACTGGTGATGGGCAAGTGGGTCTCGCTGATGACCTGTATCTCCGCTGTCTATGTCGTTTTCTCTTTCCTCTCTCTGGGTGTCTGCGCACTCCTTATGCCTGCATTTGAATCAAGAAAGTGGGGAGAATACTTCAGAGGATGGATCGTTCTTTATATTCTGTTGATTTCTTTGATGACGCTGGTATTCTTTATTACGAACAGATTTAAGAGCCCGGCCGGCGGTATGGTCATCGGTCTTCTGATCTCAACCGGAACCTTCCAGACAGTGGAAAGAATAATAGATGTTCTGATCGCCAGTGCAAGCGGGGAGAGCCTCATAGATGCTTTTCTGGGAAAAGGAAATGCTTTCCGTATCTCTGATTACTGTCTGGATAATGTATATATATCTTATACTCCTTCAATGGGAGCGGGGGATACGATCCGGACGGTACTGGTGGCACTGGTATATGGCGGTCTGGCGCTTTTCCTGGC
>OCTX012285391.1_pt1 | contig 64012 bp, 59 predicted proteins | sample 1539691 | NCBI WGS metagenome assembly OCTX01 (sample SAMN02144231, study PRJEB22623) | gut metagenome | biome: sheep rumen | host: Ovis aries | place: New Zealand
GGACATCACGCCCAAGCCCCTGCGCGCCAAGGCCAACGGCATCATCAACATCATGGGCTACTTCGGCGGCGCCTTCGCCACGGTGCTGGGGCTCGTGTTCGTGCTCTCGAAGTACATCAACGCGCCGCTCGCCGAGCGAAACCTCTGGACCATCGAGCTGCCCTTCATCGTCGCCTCCGTGCTGATGGTGATCTCCGCGCTCGTGCTCTTCAAGACCATCCGGGAAAACGAGCTGGCCGTCCAGCTCAAGGACGAGCTGGCGCTGGGCGAGCAGCTCGCCGCCGTGGAGACGCCGATCGACGACGACAAGCCCATGTCGAAGGCCAACCGCAACATGCTGCTGGCAATCCTCGGCGCGGAATTCCTCTGGTTCATGAGCGACAACGCCCTCGGCACCTACATCGGCAACTATGTCATCTACCATCTGCAGGCGGCCTCCAGCGCAACCATGATCCTGACGATCCTAGGCGGTTTGGCCTCCGTTCTCGGCTTTGCCATCGCCGGCGGCATCGCAGACAAGATCGGCCGCAAGTGGACGATCTCCTCCGGCCTGCTGATTACCTTTGTCGGCCTTGTCATCATGTGCTTTGTCACCCCCACCAATCAGGTCGCGGCCAACGCCAGCCACGGTGAATTCACCTTCCCCGCGCTGCTGTACGCGGTCTGGGTGCTCAAGGGCTTCGGCATGGCGCTGGTGCACAACTGCTCCTTCCCGATGGTCGTTGAGCTGTGCTCTGCCAAGAAGATCGGCCGGTTCACCGGCTTCTACTACGCGGCCAGCATGTCCGCCCAGACCGTCACCCCCGTGCTGCTGGGTCTTGTGCTCAACCTCACGCTCGCCTGGCGCGCCCTGCCGGTCTATGCCTGCATCCTGACGGCGCTCAGCTGCACCGTGTTCACCCTGCTCGTCAAGAATATCAAGGCCGGCAAGGTGGCCAACGTCAAGGGCCTCGAGGCGCTCGGCGCGGACGACTGAGCAATCCCGCATTTATATTTATCCTTCTTTTGGCGTATACTTTTTTGAAGTTGGAATTGAGGTGTTTCCCCTATGACCAAGCAAACCCGCAGCAAGATCCGGCTGCTTGCCGGGCTCGGAATCGTCGCCACCGCGCTCCCCCTGGCGCTGCTGGCCCCCGGCCGGGCCACCAAGCGGCAGAAGGCCCCCTTCTGGGGCGTGAATTTTGCTCACCGCGGCCTGCATACCCGCGACAAGAGCATCCCCGAAAACTCCCTGCCCGCCTTTGAGCGCGCTGCGCGCGCCGGCTACGGCATAGAGCTGGACGTGCAGCTGTCGAAGGACGGCCGGGTCGTTGTGTTCCACGACGATACGCTCGACCGCGTCTGCGGCGTGCACGCCCGGGTAGACGAAAAAACCTGGGCAGAGCTGCAGGAGCTGCGCCTCTGCGGCACCGAATACGGCATCCCGCTGTTTTCTGAGGTGCTGAAAACCGTGCGCGGCCGCGGCCCGCTGATCGTAGAGCTGAAAAACGGCCGGCACAACCGGGAGCTGTGCGAAAAGACCTACGCCATGCTGCAGGATTACCGGGGCGAGGCCTGCATTGAGAGCTTCAATCCCCTGATCGTCGCCTGGTTCCGCTTCCACGCGCGCGACCTGCTGCGCGGGCAGCTTGCCTCGCCGACCAGAGACTATCTGAAGGATATGGGCCGCGGCCGGGCCTTCCTGCTCAGCCACTGCCTGATGAACATTTTCAGCCGTCCGCAGTTCATCGCCTACAAGATCGGCTACCGCCCGCCCACGGTGCGCCTGGCCGAACAGCTCGGCGCGATGAAGGTCGGCTGGACGAGCCACGAGCCGCGCAACGAGAACCGCCGCGACGCTGTTATCTTCGAGTTCTACCGTCCGAAGGTGCAGTATAAATAATTTTTGGAAACAGCGCCTCTTTGGGGCGCTGTTTTTTCCCGCTTCTGCTTGACAAACATTTCCTCCAGTGATATCATTTTGATATCAAAAAGAGATGGAGGAAATGACCATGAAAGAAAAAGTCCTGAACAATCGGAAAAACGGCATGGGCATGCTGTTTCTGTTCCTGCTGCTCTATCTCGGCGCCGTCGCGCTGACGATTGTCGGTTCGCTCTTCGGCGGCTGGATGATCGCGCTGATGGTGCTGGGCATTCTCTGGCTCTCGATCGGCTGGATCCCCTTCCTCGGCCTCAAGGTGCTCAAGCCCCAGGAGGCGCTGGTGCTGACGCTCTTCGGCAAATACATCGGCACGCTCAAGGAAGAGGGCTTCTACTTTGTCAACCCCTTCTGCGTCGCGGTGAACCCCGCGGCCAAGACCAAGCTCAACCAGTCCGGCGACGTGGACGGCGGCAACAGCAACACCGCGGCGCTGAATGTCCTGCTGACCGGGCAGGGTGCGACGGCTTCGGCGGAAATGACCAGCAAGAAGATCTCGCTCAAGGCCATGACGCTCTCCAACTCCCGTCAGAAAATCAACGACTGCCTCGGCAACCCCGTCGAGATCGGCATCGCCGTCATCTGGCGCGTGGTGGACACGGCCAAGGCCGTCTTCAACGTCGACAACTACAAGGAATACCTCTCCCTGCAGTGCGACAGCGCGGTGCGCAACATCGTGCGCATCTATCCCTATGACGTGGCGCCCAACGTGGACACCACCGGCGACGGTGTGGCCGACGAGGGCAGCCTGCGCGGCTCGAGCGAGCTCGTGGCGCGGCGCATCCGGGACGAGATCCAGCAGAAGGTCGGCGAGGCCGGCATCGAGATCATCGAAGCCCGCATCACCTATCTTGCCTACGCCCCCGAGATCGCGGCCGTCATGCTGCAGCGCCAGCAGGCCAGCGCCATCATCGACGCGCGCAAGATGATCGTCGACGGTGCGGTCGGCATGGTGGAAATGGCGCTCGAGCGCCTGAACGAAAACGGCGTCGTGCAGCTCGACGAGGAGCGCAAGGCCGCGATGGTCTCGAACCTGCTGGTCGTCCTGTGCGGCAATCGCGACGCGCAGCCGGTCGTCAACTCCGGCAGCCTGTATTAAGCCATGGCTGAGAAAAAACAGGTGCCGCTGCGCCTCAACCCCAAGCTCTACGACGCACTCAGCGCCTGGGCGGAGGATGATTTCCGCTCGCTCAACGGGCAGATCGAGTATCTGCTGACCGAGTGCGTCCGCCAGCGGAAGAAAAACGGCAAATACGTCTCGGACGAGATCGACGTCCCGCCCGAGCTGGACATCAAATAGGGGGTGTGTGTGTTGCGCATCCCCTCCCGCGCCGAGGTCGACGCCTTCTGCGGAAGTCCCGCAACGCTCTGGCAGCGCGTGCTGGGTTATATTGCCCCGGCCGTGCTGCTCGTCTCGATCGTGTTTGTCCTGATCCGCTGGCCGCAGCTGCCGGCACAAATTCCCATACATTTCAATGCACGCGGCGAAATTGACGGCTACGGCGGCCGCGGAACGCTTCTGGTTATGCCGATCATCGGCCTTGTCATGGACGCTTTGCTCGCCCTCTCGTGCCGCTTTCCGAAGAGCTGGAACACGGGCGTGCGCATCACGCTTTATAACCGGGTGCGCGTCTACCGCATCCTGCGCGATATGATGGCTGAAACGCGCCTCGGCATGGCGCTGCTCTTTGCAGGCTTCGCGGTGTATCAAAGCCTGCTGCCGGAGCACTTCTCCGGCAATGTGGTCGGCCTGCTGACCCTGCCGGTTTTGATCCCGCTCGTTCGCTATTTCGTACGGCTGGCGAAAAAATAAAGAGCCTCCCTTCCGCAGAAAGGAGGTGGCATCCGGCGTCCCCCGCAAGCCGGATGACGGAGGGTTTCTCCGTTCCGCTTCGCGGGATAACCCTCAGTCGCCTAAGGCGACAGCTCCCTTCTGCGGAAGGGCGCCTAAAAGGAGCTCTATCATGAAAGACAAAACACTTCTCAAATATCTGCTTTGGGCTTTCGGCCTGGGATGGACGCTGCAGATCCCGGCGGCGCTGCTGTCGCTGCGGGGGAACATGCTGGCCTTTCAGGGGCTGGCCATGCTCTCGATGTTTGCGCCGCTGGTGGCCGCTTTGCTGGCGGATGTGCCGCTCAAGTCGCTGGGCTGGAGGCCGAGGCTGCGCGGAAACGTCCGCTGGTATCTGGCCGGGTGGCTTTGCCCGGCGCTGCTCTGCACGCTGGGCGCCGCGCTGTATTTTTTGCTCTTCCCCGCGCGTCTGGATGCAAGCGGCGAGGCCTTCCTCGCCACGCTCTCCGAGGAGGCGCGGCAGCAGTTTGAGGCGCAGGCGCTCCCCGCGACGTTTTTCGTCCTGCTCCAGGTCGTCGCCGCGCTGAGCTACGCGCCCTTTCTCAACACGATTCCCGCGGTCGGCGAGGAGGCCGGCTGGCGGGGCTTCCTGTACCCGCAGCTGAAGGCGCGCTTCGGGCGCGTGCGCGGGCTGCTGCTCGGCGGCGTGATCTGGGGCTCCTGGCACTGGCCGCTGATGCTGATCGCGGGCTACGAGTACGGCCTGCACTACTGGGGCGCGCCGGTGCTCGGCATGCTGCTCTTCTGCCTGTTCACGGCGGCGCTGGGCATTCTGCTCGACGGCCTGTACGTCAAGACCGGCAGCCTCTGGGCTCCCGCGCTCGCCCACGGCGCGGTCAACGCCTGCAGCAGTCTGCCGCTGCTGCTCCTCGACCCTGTCTATGCCGACCGGCTCACCGTCGGCCCGCTTCCGATCGGCGCGATCAGCGGCCTGCCGCTGATGCTCGCCGCGCTGTTTGTTTTGTTGAAAAAAGCGCCCGCTCCGCGGGAGCTATCCGAATAAGGGAGGCCTATCCATGCTGCAAATCAATCATCTCACCAAGACCTACGGCGACAAGAAGGCCGTGGACGACCTGACGCTGCACATCGCCCCGGGCGAAATCTACGGCTTCATCGGCCACAACGGCGCCGGCAAGACCACGACGCTGAAATCCTGCGCGGGGATTCTGCCCTTCGATCAGGGCGAGATCCGTATCAACGGCGTCAGCGTCACCGAACGCCCGCTCGATGCCAAGCGCGTGCTGGCCTATCTGCCGGACAACCCCGACCTCTACAACTTCCTCTCTGGCATTCAGTATCTGAACTTCATCGCGGATATCTTCGGCGTGGAAAAGACCGTGCGCGCCGAGCGCATCCGCCGCCTGGCCGACACCTTCGAGCTGACGGCCGATCTGGCGCAGCCGATCTCCGCCTACTCCCACGGCATGAAGCAGAAGCTCGCGATGATTTCCGCCTGGCTGCACGAGCCGAAGCTGATTCTGATGGATGAGCCCTTCGTCGGTCTCGACCCGAAGGCCGCGCATCTGCTCAAGGAAATGATGCACGAGCACTGTGACCGCGGCGGCGCGATCTTCTTCTCGACGCACGTGCTGGAGGTGGCTGAAAAGCTCTGCGACAAGGTCGCCATCATCAAGGAGGGCCGGCTCATCACCAGCGGCACGATGGAGGAGGTCAAGGGCGACGCCTCGCTGGAGGACGTGTTCCTGGAACTGGAGGACGGCCATGACGCTTAAAGCCCTGTTCCGTGTGCGTCTCGCGGCGCTGAAAAGCTCGCTGACCGGGGCCAGCCGCAGCAAAAGACAGCGCACGAAGGCGCAGCTGCTCGGCTTTGCCGTGCTGATGCTCTATACGTTTGGCTTTTTCGCCTATTTTCTCTATGAGACCTTCAACACCCTGGCCTCGGCTTATGCGATGCTCGGCCTCGGCTGGCTCTATTTCGCGATGGCCGGGCTGATGAGCTTCGGTCTGATGTTTATCGGCAGCGTGTTCACCGCCAAGGCGCAGCTGTACGAGGCCACGGACAACGATCTGCTGCTTTCGATGCCGATCCGCCCGCGCGACGTGCTGCTGAGCCGGATGTTCCTGCTGCTGGTGCTTGACCTGCTCTTCGGGCTGCTCGCCTCCGTTCCGGCGATGGTCGCCTGGATCGGCGCGGTCGGTTTTCAAGCGCGGCAGCTTGTCCCGGAGCTGCTGATCTTCGTCGTGCTGCTGCCGCTGCTTGCGCTGATGGTGTCGGCGCTTTTCGGCTGGCTGCTGCATCTGCTCACCGCCCGCGCGCGCAATCAGTCGCTGCTGACCGTCGTGCTCTCGCTGATCTTCCTCGCGGCGTACTTCTACTTTGTCTCGCAGATCAATCTCTGGATTCAGGAGCTGGCCGCCAATCCCGAGCCGCTGGTCGGCGCGCTCGGCGCCGTGGCGCCGCTGGTGTGGATCGGCCGGGCCTGCGCGGAGGGCGATTTTGCCGCGCTGGGGGCGCTCGCGCTCTGCATCGGCGGTATCCTGATCCTGGGCTGGCTGGCGCTGGAGCGCAGCTTCCTGCGCACCGCCACCGACCGCCGCGGCGCCGCGAAGATCAAATATGTGGAAAAAGCCGTGGACGCGGTGCCGCCCGGCCGCGCGCTGCTCCGGCGCGAGTTGAAGCATCTGGCCGCAAGCCCCGCCTACATCCTCAACGGCGCGCTCGGCGCGATCATGGCGCCCGTGGCTGCGATCTATCTGTTCATCAAGCGCGAGAGCCTGCTCCCGCTGCTGGCCATTCCCGGCCTCGGAGAGCTTCTGCCGCTCCTGCTGCTGCTCGGCCTCTGCTTCATGTCCTCCACCAATATCCTCTCTGCCCCGAGCATTTCGATCGAGGGCAAGAGCCTGTGGATTTTGCAGTCCCTGCCTGTCTCGCCGCGCGAGGTGCTGCGCGCCAAGCTACGGATGCATCTGCTGCTCTGCCTGCCGCCGGTGCTGCTGCTCGGCATGGTGACCGTCCTGCTGATCCGGCCGGCGCCCATACTCACACTGGCGCTGCTGCTGATTCCGGCGGTCTGCACCGTCTTTTCCGGGCTGCTCGGGCTGTTTGAAAACCTGCGCCACCCGAACTTTGACTGGATCAACGAGACGCAGGCCGTCAAGAGCGGCGTGAGCGTGATGCTGACCATGTTCATCGGCTGGGGCACGCTGATCCCGCCGGTGCTGGTCTTGGTCATCTGGGGCGACGTGCTTCCGACGAGCGCCGTCGTGCTTGGTTATCTTGGTGTGATGCTGCTGCTGTGCCTGCTGCTCTGGCGCTGGCTGGTCACGCGCGGCGTTGAAAAATTCCGTTCGCTCTGAGCTGAATCCCTTCCCCGCTCATGCGGGGGAGGGAATTTTTGATAAAAATCCAAAAAAGTGTTGACAAATCCGTGTGAATTTGATATTATAGTCCAGCCGTGGCCGAGTGGTTCAGTCGGTTAGAACGCCGGCCTGTCACGCCGGAGGTCGAGGGTTCAAGTCCCTTCTCGGTCGCCACCATGCCCCTTCTATAAGGGGCATGACTTTTGCTGATATAGCTCAGCAGGTAGAGCGCATCCTTGGTAAGGATGAGGTCCCCAGTTCGAATCTGGGTATCAGCTCCAGAAAAGCAGTCGCCCCATAGGGGCGGCTGCTTTTTGCGTTTGGGGTTTCTTTTCAACGCGGCCGGCCATTCCGAATTCCGAACTCCGAACTCCGAACTCCGAATTATCTTGACCTGCCGGGAAGAATGTAATACAATATTTTTATCCGATATTTCGCCGCAAAAGGCAAAGGAGAAGATGAAATGGACGAAATGAATTACACCCCGAGCTCCGGCATCGGCGAGCGCGTGAAGGGGCTCAACTGGAAGAAAATCGCTGTCATCGCCGCCATCGTCATCGTGCTGGCTGCGGTGGTCGCGCTGTTGTGCGTGCTGATTTTCGGCGCCAACAGGACGACGCCGCTTGCCGTGATGGAGAAGTACGCCAACGCCAAACAGATCAAGCTCGAGACCGTCGTGAAAGACATGGTTGGCGGCATTGAGGGCAACAAGACCGCCAAGATCGTCAAAATTGCCCGCACGAGCGACGAATTCAAGGACCAGATCGAAGAGCTGGAGGAGAACGCGGCCGACACTTACGAGGACAACCAGGACGAGTACGGCAAAAACTTCAAGATCCGCTACAAGAACGACAAGGAAGTTGAGGAAAAGATCGATAAGGACGATCTGAAGGACTACCGCTCCCACATCAAGGAGCTGGGCGACCAGTACTACGAGCTCGGCAAGGCGCTCGGCAAGCTCAAGAGCGCCGAGCTGAAGGATCTGGCCGAGGACCTCGACATGAGCACCAAGGACGTCAAGGAATGCATCGACTGCCTGAAAACCATCGGCCAGAAGCTCAAGGGCGCCGAGGTCAGCGAGGGCTATGACCTGGAGTACTTCATCACGATCACCGGCAGCGAGCTGGACGATCCCGACGAGGACGACGGCGAGCTCACCGTGCTGAAGGTCAACGGCAAATGGGTGTCCACTCAGGGTCTCAACTTCCTGTACAGCTTCTATTCCGCGGTCAGAGGCGCAGTAAAGGATTACCTCTGATCTGCACACCGGATCATCTGTCAATGAGGAATGAGGAGGATTCTCCTCATTCCTCATTTTTTTCGTCTCGAAGATATTCCCGGGTGCGTGAAATAATGGTTGCCAAAGAGGGCTTTCGCGGGTAAAATAAGAATAGAATAGAATCAGCGTAAAACCGATACAAAGGAGGCGCGCCCCATGCGCAGCAAGTATTCCGTCAAGCTGAAAACCGTCGTCGAGGAGCACCATCTCCGCCCGCTGCACACGTCGAAGGACTACGAGGCCGCTCTGCTGACCACCGCGGACGTCAACCGCCCGGCTCTGCAGCTGGCCGGCTTCTATAACTACTTTGACCCCCACCGTCTGCAGATGATCGGCCACGTGGAGAGCACCTATCTCAGCACGCTGAGCTCGGAGGAGCGGCTGCGCGCCTACGAGCGCTTCATGCAGTACGACATTGCCGCGCTCGTGATCTGCCACGGCGTCACGCCCTCGCCCGAATGCGTGGCGATGGCCGAGAAATACGACCGCAACCTCTTCCTCACCGACGAGGACACCTCCGAATTCATGGCCGACGTGATCGTCTCGCTGCACCGGCACCTGGCACCGCGCTGCACCATTCACGGCGTGCTGGTGGAGATCTACGGCGAAGGCGTGCTGCTGCTGGGCGACAGCGGCATCGGCAAGAGCGAGACCGCCCTTGAGCTCATCAAGCGCGGCCACCGCCTGATCGCTGACGACGCGGTGGAGATCCGAAAGATCAACCACCAGCGCCTGCACGGCAACGCCCCCGAGATGATCCGCTACTACATGGAGCTGCGCGGCATCGGCGTCATCAACGTCCGCCACATCTACGGCGTGGGCGCGGTGAAGCCGGAGGGCGGCATCGACCTCGTGGTGCTGATGGAGCCCTGGATCGACGGCAAGGCCTATGACCGCCTGGGTCTGACCGAAGAGACCGAGACCATCCTCGGCGTGGAGCTGCCGAAGGTGACGATCCCGGTGCGTCCGGGGCGCAACCTCGCCGTGATTCTGGAGCTGGCCGCGATGAACAACCGCCAGAAGAAGATGGGCTACAACGCCGCCGAGGCGCTGACCGCCGCCCACGACGCCGCCATCGACGGGATTTAATCTTTCGTATTTCGAGGTTTATATGGAAAATCTGGAACTTGCCATTCAGGAAATCAAGGAAAAGCTGCCGGGGATGACGCTGCTGGAAAACGAGCCGATGAGCGCGCACTGCAGCTTCCGCATCGGCGGCCCGGTGCGTGCACTGGCCGTCCCGTCGGACGTGACAGGCTTTACGAAGCTCTGCGCCATTATGAAGGATCACCAGGTCGCGCCCTTTATGCTCGGCAACGGCAGCAACATTCTCTTTCCCGACGAGGGACTGCCCGATCTGCTGCTGGCGAGCACCGAAAAGCTGCAGAAGCTCTTTCTGCTGCCCGACGGCGCGATCTACGCCGAAGCCGGCGTCAGCCTTGCGCGGCTGGCGGCCTTTGCCTGCGACCAGGGGCTGACCGGGCTGGAATTTGCCTCCGGCATCCCGGGCACCGTCGGCGGCGGCGTGCGCATGAACGCGGGTGCCTACGGCGGCGAGCTGAAGGACGTCGTCGAGAGCGTGGTCTGCTATTATCTGCCCGAGCAGGCGCTCTATGAGATGCCGCAGGCCAACTGCCAATTCGGCTATCGCAGCAGCGTCTTCCAGAAGAGCAGCGGCCTCGTCGTGCTCAGCGCGGTTTTCCGCCTGCCGGCGGGTGACCGGGAGGAAATCTCCGCCAAAATGCGCGAGCTGGGCGAGAAGCGGCGCGACAAGCAGCCGCTGGATCTGCCCTCGGCCGGCAGCGCCTTCAAGCGTCCGGAGGGATACTTTGCCGCGGCGCTGATCGATCAGGCCGGGCTCAAGGGCTATACCGTCGGCGGCGCGCAGGTCAGCGAAAAGCACGCGGGCTTTGTGGTCAACCGCGGCGGCGCCACGTCAAAGGACGTGTATGATCTCCTGATGCACGTGCGCAACACCGTCTATGAGCGTTTTCAGGTGGAACTTCAGCCGGAGATCATCATTCTTCCGCCGGATTACAAGCTCATCGACGACGGCCCCGCCGCGAGACGCAACCGCGTTGATATCAACGAATAAAACCGCCTGATTCCGAACTTTTCGGGGGTGCCTTATGGAATTTCTGATTATTACCGGCCTGTCCGGCGCGGGAAAGAGCCGCGCGGCGGACGTGCTGGAGGATCTGGACTACTACTGCGTGGACAATATGCCCGTGGCGCTGATGCCGCGCTTTGCCGAGCTGTGCATGGCCACCCGGGGGCGCTATGAGCGCGTGGCCCTGGTGACGGACGTGCGCGAAAAGAACGGCTTTAATGAGCTGCTGCGCACCATCGACGAGCTCGATGCCATGGACTGCCGCTGCTGCATCCTCTACATGGATGCCGACCTCAAAACCCTGATCCGCCGCTACAAGGAATCCCGCCGGCCGCATCCGCTCGCCGCGCGCGGCGTTTCGGTGGAGGCGGCGGTGCAGCGCGAGGCCGAACTGCTCGCGCCGGTCAAGGAGCGGGCGGACTATATCGTTGACACCTCCACCCTGACGCTGGGCATGCTGCAAAACCGCCTCTTCGCGCTTTTTGCCGGGGAGGAGCACAAGCGCGGCCTGGCGGTGACCGTGATGAGCTTCGGCTACAAGCACGGCCTGCCGATGGAGGCCGACCTTGTCTTTGACGCGCGCTTTCTGCCCAACCCCTATTATGTGGACGAGCTGCGCGCGCTCTCGGGGCTCGATCTGCCGGTGAAGGAGTTCGTCTTTGGCTATCCGCAGACCCGCACCTTCCTCGAAAAACTGCAGGAGCTGCTGGATTTCCTGCTGCCGCTGTACGTGGAGGAGGGCAAGCTCGGCCTCACGGTCGCCATCGGCTGCACCGGCGGGCGGCACCGCAGCGTGGCCATCGCCTCGGCGCTCAACGATTATTTCGTCGCCCACGGCGTCAATTCCGTCAATGTCAACCGCGATATCGATAAATAGTGTTTCGTTATTAGAAAAGAGCGTAGTTTCATGTCTTTTTCTTCCGACGCCAAAGCCGAACTCTGCCGGCTGCGGCCGCAAAAAAAGAATATCGCCGCCGCCGAGTGCTACGGCATTTTGCTCTACGGCAACCGCTTTTCCGCCGACGGGATCCACCTGGTGACCTCGCAGCCGGATTTCGCCGCGCTGCTGCCGAAGCTCTTTTACCGCGCCTTCGGGCTGGACTTCGACGCGCTCCCGGGCGAAAACGCCGGAGGCAAGCTGCGCTTTGCCATTGAGCAGCCGGACAAGCTCCGCAGCGTTTTCGCCGCCTTCGGCCTCGAGCCGGAGAGCACCCTCTCCCACCACGTGAACTTCGGCGTGCTGGAGGAGGACGAGGAGCGCACAGCCTTCATCCGCGGCGCCTTTCTGGCCGGCGGCAGCACCACCGACCCGGAAAAGGGCTTCCATCTGGAGCTGGCGACGCCGCACCGCAGCGTCAGCCGCGAGACGATGAGCCTGCTGCTGGATCTGGGCTTTGAGCCGCGCGAGGCGATGCGCGGCGGCAACTCCCTGCTGTATTTCAAGCGGGCCGACGCGATCGCGGACTTTCTGACCGCCGTCGGCGCAATGAACGCCTCGATGGCCGTGCAGACGGCGAAGGTCGAGAAGGATATGCGCAACACGATCACCCGCCGTGTCAACTGCGACTCGGCCAATGCCGACAAGGTCGTCTCCGCCGCACAGGAGCAGCTCGACGCGATCCGCTTCATCGTGCGCGAATACGGGCTTGACGCCCTGCCCGAGCCGCTCAAGGACACCGCGCTCCTGCGCATCGCCAATCCCGAGGCCAGCCTCGCCGATCTCGCGCAGCTGAGCATCCCGCCTGTCACCAAGAGCTGTCTCAACCACCGCATGAAAAAGATTTTGAACTTCATCCCACATGAAGAATAATCCCGAGTTTTGAATTGGTGATAACATGTCCTTCGTTCATCTCCATGTGCATACCGAATATTCGCTGCTGGACGGCGCCTGCCGCATCGAGCCGCTGGTTCGGCGCGCCAAAGAGCTGGGTCAGACCGCGCTGGCCGTGACCGACCACGGCGTGATGTACGGCGCGGTGGCCTTTTACAAGGCCTGCAAGGCCGCCGGCATCAAGCCGATCATCGGCTGCGAGGTCTATGTCGCGCCGCGCACCCGCCACGACAAGGAGCACGGCATTGACAACGCCTACTCGCATCTGATCCTGCTGTGCAAAAACGAGACGGGCTACCGAAACCTCTGCTATCTTGTCAGCGCCGCCTTCACCGAGGGCTTTTATGTCAAGCCCCGCATCGACTGGGCGCTGCTGCACGAGCACGCCGAGGGCCTGGTCTGCCTCTCCGGCTGCCTCGCGGGCGAGATCCCGCAGAAGCTCATCCGCGGCGACCATGAGGCCGCCAAGGCCCGCGCTCTGGACCTGAAGGCCCTTTTCGGCGAAGATTTTTATCTGGAAATTCAAAACCACGGCATCCCCGAAGAGCGGCAGGCCGCCGAAGGGCTTGAAAAGCTCAGCATTGACACCGGCATCCCGCTTGCCGTCACGAACGATGCCCACTATGTCGCGCAGTCCGATGCCGTCACGCAGGACGTGCTGCTGTGCATCCAGACCGGCAAGACCGTGGACGAGCCCTACCGCATGCGCTTTGAGACGCAGGAGTTCTACCTCAAGAGCGAGGAGGAGATGCGCGCGCTGTTTCCGCGCCATCCAGAAGCAGCCGACGTCACCGCCGAAATCGCTGCCAAGTGCAGCTACGACTTTGAGTTCGGCCATTACCATCTGCCGCGCTTCAAGCTGCCCGCCGGGGAGACGGACAGCTTTGCCTATCTGAAAAAGCTCTGCGAGCAGGGTTTTGCCGAGCGCTTCGCCGGCCGGCCGGAGGTGCACGCGCAGCTCGACTATGAGCTGAACATGATCCGGAAGATGGGCTTTGTGGACTATTTCCTGATCGTCTCGGATTTCATCGGCTACGCCAAGCGCCAGGGCATCCCCGTCGGCCCCGGGCGCGGCAGCGCGGCGGGCAGCGTCGTGAGCTACTGCCTGCACATCACCGACGTCGATCCGATCAAATACAGCCTCTTTTTCGAGCGCTTTTTAAACCCCGAGCGCGTCAGCATGCCGGATATCGACGTGGACTTCTGCGTCAACCGCCGCGGCGAGGTGATCGACTACGTCAACCGTCTCTACGGCCACGACCATGTCGCCCAGATCGTCACCTTCGGCACGATGGCCGCGCGCGGCGCCGTGCGCGACGTGGCGCGCGCGCTCGCGATGAGCTACGGCGACGCCGACGCGGTGGCAAAGCTCATCCCCAACGGCCCCGGCGCGCTGAATATCACGCTCGACGAGGCGCTGCAGCTGTCAAAGCCCCTGCGCGATATGCAGGAGCAGGATCCGGCCGTCAAGCGCCTGCTCGACACCGCCAAGGCCCTTGAGGGCATGCCGCGCCACGCCTCCACCCACGCCGCCGGCGTTGTTATCACCGAAAAGCCGGTGTACGACTACGTGCCGCTGGCGACAAACGACGAGTCCGTCGTCTGCCAGTACACGATGACGACGCTCGAGGAGCTGGGGCTTCTCAAAATGGACTTTCTCGGCCTCAGAAACCTCACCGTTCTCGAGGACTCGGCCAAAATGGTGCGCAAAAAGGAGCCGGGCTTCCGGGTGGAGACCATCCCGGAGGACGACGCCGAAAGCTTCCGCATGATCGCCGACGGACACACCTCGGGCGTGTTCCAGCTCGAGAGCACGGGCATGACCGGCGTCTGCACCCAGCTGCGCCCGCGCAGCATTGAAGACATCACCGCCGTCATCGCCCTCTACCGCCCCGGCCCGATGGACTCCATCCCCCGCTTTATCGAGTGGAGCCAGCACCCGGAGAAGGTCAGCTACAAGCACGAGCTGCTCCGGCCGATCCTCGCCGTCACCTACGGCTGCATCGTCTATCAGGAGCAGGTCATCCAGATCTTCCAGCAGCTCGCGGGCTTCTCGCTGGGCCAGGCGGACATGATCCGACGCGCGATGAGCAAGAAAAAGCACGCCGTCATCGACGCCGAGCGCGTGGCCTTCGTCCATGGCGACGAAAAGCGCGGCATCGACGGCGCGGTGAGGCGCGGCGTGCCGGAGGATGTCGCCAACAGCATCTACGACGAGATTCTGGACTTTGCCAGCTACGCCTTCAACAAGGCGCACGCCGTCAGCTACGCGATCGTTGCCTACCGCACGGCCTATATGAAAAAGCACTACCCGCGCGAATACATGGCCGCGCTCATCAGCTCGGTGCTCGACAGCAGCACCAAGGTGGCCGAGTACATCGCCGAATGCCGGGAGATGGGCATCCGCCTGCTGCCGCCGGACGTCAACGAGAGCGACGCGGACTTCACCGTGGCGGGGGAGAACCTGCGCTTCGGTCTGGTGGGCATCAAGGGCATCGGCTGGGGCGCCATCCGCGCGATGGTGGCCGAGCGTGAAGCAAACGGCCCCTTCCAGAGCTTTGAGGACTTCTGCCGCCGCATGATCGACAAGGACATGAACCGCCGCGCGATCGAAAATCTGATCCGCGCCGGCGCCTTCGACTCCCTCGGCTACAAGCGGCGCGTGCTGCTGCAGGCCGCGCCCCTGATCCTCGACAGCGTCAGCCGCGAGAGCCGCGACAACATCGCCGGCCAGCTGGATCTCTTTTGCGGCGACGAGAGCTTTTCCGAGCCGAAGAGCATCACCATGCCGGACATGGAGGAATACAGCCCGCGGGAGAGGATGCAGATGGAAAAGGAGGTCACCGGCCTCTACCTCTCCGGCCACCCGATGGACGAGTACCGCGACAGCCTCCGGCATCTCGGCGCAGCGCCGATCGGGGCGATTCTGAGCGATTTTGAGTCCTCCGACGGTCCCCGCCGCTTTGCCGACGGGCAGAGCGTCACGGTAGCCGGCGTCGTCTCCTCCGTCCGCACCCGCCCGACCAAAAACAAGTCGCTGATGAGCTATGTGGTGCTGGAGGACGACAGCGGCGCGATGGAGCTGATCGTGTTCCAGAAGGTGCTCGACGCCGACGGCCGGCATCTGAAGGAAAACGCCGTGCTTCTCGTGCGCGGGCGCATCTCGGCGCGCGACGACAAGGAGCCGCAGCTGATGACGGAGGCGCTGCTGCCGCTGGACCAGGCCATCGCCGACGCCGCACGCGCCGCCGAGGAGGCGCGGGAAAAGACCCTCTTCGTGAAGCTGCCCTCCCGCGAGGACAGGGCCATGCGCAAGCTTGAGCTGCTGCTGACGATGTTCCCGGGCAAGGAGCCGCTGGTCATCTGGTGCGAGGCAGAGCGCAAAAAAATCGGCGCCCGCTGCCGTATCCACCCCGCGCTGCTGCAGGAGCTGCGCGACATGCTGGGTGAAGCAAACGTTGTGGTGAAATAGGACTTGTTTTTGTATTTTGCGAAAATTTTTCTTGCAATTATGGAAACTGTCTGCTATATTAGTATAGCTTCATTCCAAAACGAGCAAGGAGGTGCTTCAATATGGCAAAGTGTCAGTTCTGCGACAAGGACCTGGCCTTCGGTATTCAGGTCTCTCACTCCCACAGACGCTCCAACCGTACCTGGAAGCCGAACGTGAAGCGCGTCAAGGCCATCGTGGACGGCTCCCCCAAGCATGTCTACGCCTGCACTCGCTGCCTGCGCAGCGGCAAGGTCACCCGCGCTGTGTAATTGAACATTACCCGATCAAAGCCTGTCGAAGTTTCCCGACGGGCTTTTTTCGGTTCTTTGCGCCTCCCTTTCGCAAAAGGGAGCCTACAAGAAAACCCTCAGTCACACTGCGCGTGACAGCTCCCTTCTGCGGAAGGGCGCTTACAAGGAAGGAGTTATTGTCATGAAACAGCTCGAAGAACGCATTCTGCGCGACGGGAAAATCCTGCCCGGCGGCATCCTCAAGGTCGACGGCTTTCTCAACCATCAGATCGACCCGCAGCTGCTGTACGACATGGCGCAGGAGCTCAAGCGCCTCTACGCCGGGGAAAAAATCAACAAGATCCTGACCATCGAGGCCAGCGGCATTGCCATCGCGAGCATGGTGGGCTACGTTTTCGGCTGCCCGCTGCTCTTTGCCAAAAAGAGTAAAACCCGCAACATCTCCGACGGCGTCTGGTCGGTCGAGGTCGACAGCTTCACCCACGGCAACACCAACACCGTGGTCGTGTCGAAGGAATACCTCGGTACGGGCGACCGGGTGCTGATCATAGACGATTTCCTCGCCACGGGCGCGGCCCTCGTCGGATTGAAGGCGCTCTGCGAGCAGGCAGGCGCGACGGTCGTCGGCGCGGGCATCGCGGTGGAAAAGGTCTTCCAGGGCGGCGGGGACAAGCTGCGCGCGGAGGGCCTGCGCGTCGAGTCCCTGGCAAGGATTGCTTCCATGAGCGACAACAGCATCGATTTTTGTGAATAAGCTGCACTTTTTGCCGTCTTATTGCACAAAAATCGCGCAAATAAAATGGTAAAAATATATAATCGCGCCCCTTGACATTTTTCGCGCTTGCTGATAAAGTACAGGCATAATTGAACAGCGTCTTTCGATATAAGCAAATAATATGGTTTTGAAGTCTCTACCCGGACACCGTAAATGACCGGACTATCGAAAACAGCGCTGGCGGGTTTGGCCTTTTCCGCCCCCGCCGGAGCTTCTGTTTTCCTTTTTTCCCGTCGGTCTTTGCGGTATGCCGCAATCCCGGCGTTTTTTGTTTCTTTATCGTTCTTTGCCGCCTCCGGCGGTTGAGATAAATATTTAGTTTTATGAGGAGACAACACATGAAAAAGATCGTTGCCCTGCTGCTCGCTCTTGTTATGGTTTTTGCTCTCTGCGCCTGCGGCGCCAAGGAAGCCCCTAAGGCCGAAGAGACCGGCAAGACCGAAGAAACCGGCAAAACCGAAGAAGCTGCCCAGACCACTACCGTCAAGGCCGGCTTTATCTTCCTGCACGACGAAAACTCCACCTACGACCTGAACTTCATCAACGCTGCCAAGGAAGCCTGCGAAAAGCTGGGCGTTGAATATCTGCTCAAGACCGGCATCCCCGAAGGCCAGGAGTGCTATGACGCCGCCGCCGAGCTCATCGACGAAGGCTGCAACTTCATCTTTGCCGACTCCTTCGGCCACGAGCCCTTCCTGATCGAGGCTGCGAAGGAATTCCCCGAGGTTCAGTTCTGCCACGCCACCGGCACCAAGGCCCACACCGAGGGTCTCGCCAACTACCACAACGGCTTCGCCTCCATCTATGAAGGCCGCTTCCTGGGCGGTGTCGCTGCCGGCCTCAAGCTCAACCAGATGATCGAGGAAGGCACCATCACTGCCGATCAGGCCAAGGTCGGCTATGTCGGCGCGTTCCCCTATGCCGAAGTGAAGTCCGGCTACACCAGCTTCTTCCTTGGCGTCCGCTATGCCTGCCCCAGCGCCACCATGGAAGTCACCTTCACCAACTCCTGGTATGACCCGACCCTCGAGAAGGAAGGCGCCACCAAGCTCATCAACAACGGCTGCGTCCTCATCTCCGAGCATGCCGACTCCATGGGCGCCCCCACCGAGTGCGAATCCAACAACATCCCCTTCGTGTTCTACAATGGCTCCGCCGCTGACGCCTGCCCCAACACCTTCATCGTCGCTTCCCGCATCGACTGGGCTCCCTACATGGAGTACGCCATGCAGTGCGTGATGAACGGCGAGGCCATCCCCGCTGACTGGACCGGCACCATCGCCACCGGCTCCGTCAAGCTCACCGAGATCAACGAGCAGGCTGCCGCCCCCGGCACCGCCGAGAAGCTGGCCGAGGTTCAGAAGGCTCTCGAAGACGGCACCCTCAAGGTTTTCGACACCGCGACCTTCACCGTTGGCGGCGTGACCCTGACCGAGTACCTGGCTGACGTGGACGACATGGGCGACTTCCAGCCCGAGACCAACGTCATTGCCGACGGCTTCTTCCACGAGTCCGAGTTCCGCTCCGCTCCTTACTTCGACATCGACATCGACGGCATCACCAACATCGACGCCTGATTGATCCATCGCCTTGGGAAGTCCCGGCACCCCGGGACTTCCCCGGCCCTTTGCCCGCGCTGCAAAGGGCAGCGTGGGGGCAATAGTCCCTGCGTTGCCCTTTGCAGCGCGTCGCGTCTATTCCCGCGCCGCGCATCCCTGATTCCTTCTTCGGAGGTTTTCCATGGACAACAAAATTCCCGCCGTCACCATGCGCAACATCACCAAGCGCTTCGGCCCGGTGATCGCCAACGACAAGGTCTGGCTGAACATCTACCGGGGCGAGATCCTGGCCCTGCTGGGCGAAAACGGCAGCGGCAAAACGACGCTGATGAACATGCTCTCCGGCATCTACTTCCCGGATGAGGGCGAAATCGCCATCGACGGCAAGGAAGTGGTCATCCGCTCCCCGAAGGACGCCTTTGATCTGGGCATCGGCATGATCCACCAGCATTTCAAGCTGGTCGACGTGCTGACCGCCGCGGAAAACATCGTGCTCGGCCTGCCCGGCAAGCTGGACATGAAGGCCGCCGCCGCGAAGATCCGCTCGATCTGCGAGGCTTACGGCTTCGAAGTCGATCCCAACCAGAAGATCTACAACATGTCCGTCAGCCAGAAGCAGACCGTGGAGATCGTCAAGGTGCTCTACCGCGGCGCAGACATTCTGATCCTCGACGAGCCCACCGCCGTGCTGACGCCGCAGGAGACCGACAAGCTCTTCGCCGTGCTGCGCAATATGCGCAACGACGGCAAGGCCATCGTCATCATCACCCACAAGATGCACGAGGTGGAGGCGCTGTCCGACCGCGTGGCCGTGCTGCGCCACGGACAGTTCATCGGCGACATGCCCACCAGGACCACCAATGCGCAGGAGATGACCAACATGATGGTCGGCCATCCCGTGGTGCTGAACATCGACCGCCCCGAGCCGAAGGATCCGAAGCCGCGTGTGGAGGTCAAGGGCCTGACCGTGCGCGACATTGAGGGCACGCTCAAGCTCGACGACGTGAGCTTCACCGCCAATTCCGGCGAAATTCTGGGCATTGCCGGCATCTCCGGCTGCGGTCAGAAGGAGCTGCTGGAGGCCATCGCCGGCCTGCAGCCCGTGGAAAAGGGCAGCGTCTGCTACATCGAGGACGACGGCACCCGCGAAGAGCTGATCGGCAAGGACCCGCTGAGCATTCAGGAGATGGGCGTCAGCCTCTCCTTCGTGCCGGAGGACCGCCTGGGCATGGGTCTCGTGGGCAACATGGATCTCTCGGACAACATGATGCTCCGTTCCTTCCGCCGCGGCCGCTCGCTCTTCACCGACCGCAAAACGCCGCACAAGCTGGCCGAGACCGTCGTGCACGACCTCGATGTCAGCACCCCCGGCGTGAGCACGCCGGTGCGCCGCCTCTCCGGCGGCAACGTCCAGAAGGTGCTGGTCGGACGCGAAATCGCCTCCGCCCCCACCGTACTGCTGACGGCCTATGCCGTGCGCGGACTGGATATCAACTCTTCCTATACGATTTACGACCTCATCAACCGCCAGAAGGCTGCCGGCGTCGCCGTGATCTACGTTGGCGAGGATCTGGACGTGCTGCTGGAGCTGGCCGACCGCATCCTTGTGCTCTGCGGCGGCAAGGTCAGCGGTATCGTACCCGGCCGCGGCGCGAAAAAACGCGAGGTCGGCCTGATGATGACAAAGCTCGGAGGTGAGGCGGCGCATGAATAAGAAAAAGAGCGAACCCCTGTTCCATATCGCCAAGCGCGCGGCGCTGCCCTGGTATCAGAGCTGGGCCATCCGCGGCGGCGCGCTGGTGCTGGCGCTGATCGTCTGCGCCCTGATTACCACGCTCGTCACCGGCGAAGACCCCCTGCAGGTCTACGTCGCGATCTACAAGGGCTCCTTCGGCACCAGCCGCAAGGTCTGGGTGCTGCTGCAGAATATTGCGATGCTGCTGTGCGTGTCGCTGGCCGTGACGCCCGCGTTCCGGATGCGCTTCTGGAACATCGGTGCGGAGGGTCAGGCGCTGATCGGCGGTCTCGCCGCTGCGGCCTGCATGATCCTGCTGCCCGGAAAGCTGCCCAACTGGGCCGTGATCGTCTGCATGACGGTGTCCAGCATCCTGGCCGGCGCGATCTGGGGCGGCATCCCCGCCTTCTTCAAGGCCAAGTGGAACACCAACGAGACGCTGTTCACCCTGATGATGAACTACGTGGCCACCCAGCTCGTGGCCTATTACTGCGTGGTCTGGGAGTCGCCCAAGGGCTCGGGCAACATTGGCATCATCAACCCCAACACGCAGATCGGCTGGTTTCCCCAGATCGGCAGCTACAAGTATCTGCTGAATATCCTGATCGTGGTCGCCGTGTGCGTGGCCATGTACGTCTATCTCAACTATTCCAAGCACGGCTATGAGATCGCCGTCGTGGGCGAGAGCGAGCGCACCGCGCGCTACGTCGGCATCAAGGTCGACCGGGTCATCATCCGCACGATGCTGCTCTCCGGCGCGGTCTGCGGTCTGGCGGGTCTGCTGCTTGTCGGCAGCACCAACCACACCCTGACGCCCACCATCGTCGACGGCCGCGGCTTCACCGCCGTCATGGTCTCGTGGCTGGCGAAGTTCAACCCCATCTGGATGATCCTCACGAGCTTCCTGCTGGTCTTCCTCTCCCGCGGCGCGGGCGAGATTGCCACCAACTTCGGCCTGAACCAGTCCTTCGGCGACATTCTGACCGGTGTGATCCTCTTTTTCATCATCGGCAGTGAATTTTTCATCAACTATAAGCTCATCTTCCGCCACGCGGCGGGAAAGGAGGGCTGAGCCGTGTTTGACTTCATTTCCTTCATTCCCCGCGCCATCGTCCAGGGAATCCCGCTGCTGCTGGGCAGCACCGGCGAAACGCTGACCGAAAAATCCGGCAACCTGAACCTCGGCATCCCCGGCGTGATGTACGTCGGCGCCATCAGCGGCGTCATCGGCTCGTTCTTCTATGAGCAGTCCCACACCGGCGAGAGCTTCCGCGCCCTGACCGCGATCCTCATCCCGCTCGGCTGCTGCCTGCTCGGCTCGCTGCTGATGGGGCTTCTCTACTGCTTCCTCACCGTGACGCTGCGCGCCAACCAGAACGTGACGGGTCTGGCGCTGACCACCTTCGGTGTCGGCTTCGGCAACTTCTTTGGCGGCTCGCTCATCAAACTCTCCGGCAGCTCCCTGCCCTCCGTCATCCTCACCGCCACGAGCAATGTCTTCCGGCGTTCTCTGCCCGCAGCGGAGACTCTCGGCTGGTTCGGCAAGCTCTTTTTGAGCTACGGCTTTCTCGCCTATATCGCGGTGCTGATTTCGCTGGCCGCCGCCTACGTCCTCAGCCGCACCCGCACGGGTCTGCATCTGCGCGCCGTGGGCGAAAACCCCAACACCGCGGACGCGGCCGGCATCAACGTCGCGCGCTACAAATACGCCGCCACCTGCCTCGGCAGCATGGTCGCCGGTCTCGGCGGGCTGTACTACGTGATGGACTACGCCAGCGGCGTCTGGACCAACGACGCCTTCGGCGACCGCGGCTGGCTCGCCATCGCGCTGGTCATCTTTACGATCTGGCGGCCCAATGTGGGCGTGCTGGCCTCCTTCCTCTTCGGCGGGCTGTACATCCTGCATATGTATATCCCCTCCGGCATGAATCTGGCCGTCAAGGAGCTTTACAAGATGATCCCCTATGTGGTCACAATCATCGTGCTGGTGTTCACCAGCATGCGAAACAAGCGCGAGGACCAGCCCCCCGCCTCTCTGGGTCTGGCCTTCTTCCGCGAAGAGCGATAAAAAAATCCGGGAACGATGTTCCCGGATTTTTTGTCTTATTTTACAGCTTGTCAAAGCCGTTGTTATCCGGCTCCGCTTCCTCTTTCTTTTTCTCTCCGGCCTTATCTTCCTCCGTCTTTTCCCGCACCCGCCGCAGTAAAATGAAGTGCGCCAGCGTGAGCATCATGCCCGCGGAGAAGAAGATGATCTGCATGCTGGTGCTGCGCTCGTCGGCCAGCACGACCAGGCTCATCAGGATACCGAACTCCAGCCAGAAGAGTGTTTTTTCCGCATCAACCTGCCCGTAGGCAAAGCCGGCCAGACGGAAGAAGGCCAGCATCAGCGTGCTGACCGTCAGCACCTCGATCAAATAATCCCAGACCACGCTGTTGATGGCATTGTTGATGTAGTCATAGACCAGCCACACCGCAAACAGCAGAATCGGCAGCAGACTCATCAGGCACAGGAAGCGCCGCCTCTTGGCCTTGATCTCGCGGTTTGCCAGCTCGAGATAAAACGAAAACGCGAGGCCTGCCAACATCGAAGCAACGCCCAGCACACGCAGCATCGCGGTATGCTTTTCCGTCTCGCTGCCGCGGATCAGCAGCAGGCCGCCCATCGCCATCATGGCGCCAAACAGCCAGCGGAGAAAGGCATAGAGCTTGCCGGGATTAGCCAGCGCCTCGCCGTACTGTTCCGGAACGGTATAGCGGCTGCCCAGGGTCTGGCGGACGCGGCTTCGCAGCAGCCAGGCCGCGGCGATCAGGTAGAGCGGGACAACAAAGTTAAAGACGCTCGGCCCGCACAGGCCGTTCTCATCAAAGGCCAGCTGCAGCTGCAGCCAGCGGAGAAACACGCCGAAGGCTCCCGCCGCCAGCACATATACGGTATTTTCCAAAGCTTTGTTCTGCATATTTAAACTCTCGTTCCCATATTTTGAATTAGCAAGCCCACAGAGCCTGTTTTATTATTTTACCTTTCTTTCCCCATTTCGTCAAGGGAGGCGAGCCATGAAGAAAACGATTTTGCTGTCCCTGCTGGCGCTGCTGCTCTGCCTGCTGATGCCGCAGCCGCCCAGCGATAACGAAGCCCGGCGCGCCGAGGTACCGGCGCAGGCCGCGGCTGCCCTTCTGCCGCGCACAGAAAGCCCGGAGACAAGCCCGACCCCCACGCCTGCGGCACCGCCGACGGCGCTGCCGACGGAAAATCCGGCGACCATCCGGGTGCTCGCCGGCGACCAGTTTCTGGATTTGACACTGGAGGACTATCTTTGCGGCGTGCTCGCCGCGGAAATGCCGGCCTCCTTCCCGCTCGAGGCGCTGAAGGCCCAGGCTGTGGCGGCCCGCACCTTTGCGCTCAGCAGCCTCTCCTCCGCAAAGCACGGGGAGGCCGCCGTCTGCACGGACTATGCCTGCTGCCAGGCCTGGATCAGCGAGGAGAGCCTGCGGGGCCGCTGGGGTGAGGATTTTGATGCAAACGCGCAGAAAATCCGCACGGCCGTGCAGGAAACCGCCGGGCAGATTCTCTGCTACGGGGACGAGCCGGTTTTCGCCGCCTTCCATTCCTCCTCCGCCGGCGCCACCGAGGACTGCGGCGCCGTCTGGAATCCGCGGCCTTATCTCATCAGCGTTTCCAGCCCGGAAACCGCGGCGGACGTGCCCAATTATGTCAGCGAGGTGAGCTGCTGGCCGACGGATTTTCGAGACACGGTGCTTTCCGCTCACCCTGAGGCGGATTTTTCCGGGCCGGAGAGCGGCTGGGTCGGACCGATCCGGCGCGACGAAAGCGGCCGGGTGGCGGAAGCGGTGATCGGAGGAACGGCGCTCGGCGGCACCGAGCTGCGGCAGCTGTTTTCCCTGCGCTCCACGGCCTTCGAGCTAAGCTACGTGGACGGGCTCTTTGTCTTCACCGTCACCGGCTACGGCCACGGGGTGGGCATGAGCCAGTACGGCGCCAAGGTCATGGCCGAGCAGGGCGCAGATTATCATGAGATCCTCGCGCATTATTATCCCGGGACATCGCTGGTGCTCAGTTCTTAGCGCTAGATGATTGAAAAACGTCCGGGCGGTTTTTACCGCCCGGACATTTTCGTGTTTGTGTTGTTTCATACCTTTTTCAAGCACCGGGCATTAAACGCGCTCGTAGGTGCAGAACTGATAGCGCAAGCCGTCCTCCTCCTGCCAGGGGCCGCGCTCCATGCAGGCCCAGGCGGGATCGGCGTCCAGATTGGGAAAAAAGCTGTCTGAGTGGGGGATCAAATCTATTTTCGTCAGAAAAACACGACGAATGTGGGGATAAAACTGCTTGTAGATGCTGGCTCCGCCGATCACCAGGCAGCGATCGAATTCCCCGCCCGCCTGCAGCGCCTCCTCGGTGGAATGGACGACGCGCGCGCCGGGAATTTCGATTGCCTGTCGCGTTACGACAATGTTCTGCCGCCCCTTCAGCGGCTTTCCGCCGGGGAAATCCCCCAGCGTCCGGCGTCCGACAACGACCGCGGCGCCCTCGGTCAGCTTGCGGAAATGCGCCCGATCCGCCTTGAGCACCACGGGCTGGGTGCCGCCGTCGCCGATGCCCCAGTCGGCATAGACTGCTACGATGGCATCCATGGCCTTTACACCGCCACGGGAATCTTCCCGTTGAACTCGGAATACTGATAGCCCTCCACCTTGAAGCTGTCGCGGGTGAACTTGTAGAAATCATCCACCGTCGGGTCGATGATAAACTTCGGCGCAGGCTTCGGCTCGTTTTTGATAATCTCCTCGATCGCGGGCACGTGCCGGTCGTAGATATGCGCGTCGGCGATGACGTGTACAAATTCGCCGGGCTCAAAGCCGGTGACCTGGGCGATCATCATCGTCAAAACCGAATACTGCACCACGTTCCAGTTGTTGGCGGCCAGCATGTCCTGGCTGCGCTGGTTCAAAATGGCGTTGAGCTTGTTGCCGCTGACGTTGAAGGTCATCGAATATGCGCAGGGATAAAGCGCCATCTCGCTCAGGTCGGCGAAGGTGTAGATGTTGGTCATGATGCGGCGGGAGGCGGGGTTGTGCTTGAGATCCCAGAGCACCTTGTCCACCTGATCCATGTCGCCCTCGGGATAGTGATGCTTCACGCCCAGCTGATAGCCGTAGGCCTTGCCGATGGAGCCGTTTTCGTCGGCCCAGGCGTCCCACACGCGGGTGCGCAGCTCGTGGACGTTGTTGCTCTTGGCCTGCCAGATCCACAGCAGCTCGTCAATGGCCGATTTCCAGAAGGTGCGGCGGATGGTGAGAATGGGGAACTCCTCCGCCAGATTATAGCGGTTGACAACGCCGAATTTCTTTACCGTGTGCGCGGGGCTGCCGTCCTCCCAGCGGGGGCGCACCTCGCGGTCGGTGTCCCAGACGCCGTTTTCCAGAATATCCTTACAGTTCTGAATAAAGATTTCATCTGCTCTGCTCATGTTTTTCCCTCCAGTCGTTGTTGAAAAATGAATTGTACCCGTTTATTTTACCACAGTCACCGCCCCTTGTCCACCAGAATACGATGGCTTGGAGGTGATGCGAGTGAAAATTGCCGTGATCGGCGGCGACCGGCGCGCCGCGCTCCTGGCCGGGCTGCTGCTGCGGGAGGGCGAGCGGCTGCAGAGCTTTGCGCTCGAGCGCGCCGGGCTGCCGGAAGAGATTCCGCGCGCGGAGCATCTGCACGGCGCGCTCTACGGCGCGGACGCGGTGATCCTGCCGCTGCCCGCGGAAAAGGGCGGGCTGTTGAACGCGCCCTTTGCCCGCCTGCCCTGCCCGATGGAGGAGGTGCGGGAGGCGCTTTGGCCGGGCCAGCTGGTCTTTGGGGGGCTGTTCTCCGAGAAGATGAGGCGCTGGGCCGCGGGACAGGGAATATCGCTGATTGACTGGATGAGCCGCCCCGGCTTTGTCTGCGCCAACGCCGCCCTGACGGCCGAGTGCGCCGTCGGGCTGCTGATTCAGGAGAGTGAGGGCTGCCTGATGGGAAGCCGGGTTCTGGTGAGCGGCTATGGGCGGATCGGGCGCTGCCTCGCGCAGAAGCTCGCGGCGCTGGGCGCGGCGGTCACCGTGGCCGCCCGCCGGGAGGAAAGCCGCGCCGAGGCTGAGGCGATGGGTCATGCGGCGCTGCCCTTCGACGCGCTCCCTGGCGGCTTTGATTATGTCATCAACACGGTGCCGGAGCGGGTGCTCGGCGAGGACTTGCTCTGCTGCCTGCCGGAGACGGCGCTGCTGCTGGAGCTGGCCTCCGCCCCGGGCGGCTTTGACCGAAATCTGGCGGAAAATCTGGGCCTGCGCTGCATGGCCGCGCCGGGACTGCCCGGCAAATCCGCGCCGGCCGCCGCCGCGGCACGAATGCTGCGCGACATGCGCCAGGCGCTCAGGGAGGAACGGGAATGAAAAAAAAGCTTGGACTCGCGCTCTGCGGTTCCTATTGTACGTACGAGACGCTGTTTACGGCGGCAAAACCGCTGGCTGACGTCTATGAGCTGGTGCCGATCATGAGCGAAACCGCCGCTTCCACCGACAGCCGCTTCGGCACGGCGGAAGAGCATTTGCGCCGTCTGGAGGCGCTGACGGGGCGGCGGCCGGTGACGAGCATCGCGGAGGCCGAGCCCCTCGGCCCGAAGGAGGCGATGGACGCGCTGCTGATCGCGCCCTGCACCGGCAATACCCTGGCCAAACTTGCCCACGGCCTGACGGACAGTGCCGTCGCGATGGCGGCCAAGGCGCACCTGCGAAACGGCCGTCCGCTGGTAATCGCTTTTTCCACGAACGACGGCCTGAGCGGCTCGGCGGAGAACATTGCGCGCCTGCTCAACCGCAAAAACGTCTATTTTGTGCCCTTCCGGCAGGATGACCCGGTCAAAAAGCCCTGCTCGCTGCAGGCGGACTTCTCGCTGCTGACCGAAACCGTCGCCGCCGCGCTGGAGGGCCGGCAGCTGCAGCCGATTCTGAGGTAAAGCGTTTATATATTTGGAAAGAAGGAGAACCCTGTGCCAATCGAAACAGCACGGGGTTTTCTTTCTTTCCGTTTTGGCTACTATATATATATTTAGATCTTCCAAATCCCTTGCAAACATGTGGGTTTTTTGTTATAATGGCTAAGATAAGGAAACTATCGCCAAAGGGGTGTTTTTTGTGAATTCACTCAACGATATCTGGCAGAGAATTTTGGAAATTCTCTCTGAAAAGCTGACGCCGACCGCCATGAAAACCTGGTTTGACGACTGCACGGCCGTGGACATTGACAACAACTGTCTGGTCCTGCACAGCCCCAACGAATTCAAGGGCAACATCATCGCCACGCGCTACGGCAGCATCATCAAGGACGCCATGAGCGAACTCTTTTCTCAGGACTTTGACCTGCGGGTTCTGTCCGGGGACGACATTCGCTACTTCCGCGAGGAGAAGATTGCGGAGAACTCGCTGCCCGAAATGGCCGGCTATACCTTTGACCGCTTTATCGTCGGCAACTCCAACAAGTTTGCCCACGCCGCGGCGATCAGCGTCGCCAAAAACCCCGGCGCCTCCTATAACCCGCTCTTTATCTACGGCAACTCCGGCCTGGGCAAGACGCATCTGCTGCTGGCCATCGGCCAATATATTCACGAAAACGACCCCGCCAAAAAAATCGCCTACATCAAGGGCGACGATTTTACCGTGCAGATGGTCAAGGCCATCAAGGACGGCACCGGCGAGGAATTTCGCGGCAAATACCGCAACGTTGATCTTTTCCTCGTGGATGACATTCAGTTCATCGCCGGCAAGCAGGCCACGCAGAACGAATTTTTCCATACCTTCAACAATCTCTATGAGGCTGGCCATCAGATCGTCATTACCTCCGACCGGCCGCCGATGGAAATGAGCCTGCTCGACGACCGTCTGCGCACCCGCTTCGAGGGCGGCCTGATGGCGGACATCCAGCCCCCCGATCTGGAAACGCGCATGGCCATTACCCGCAACAAGGCCGCGCAGCTCGGCCTCATCCTCTCCAACGAGGCGGTCGAATACATCGCCAGCAAAATCACCTCCAACATTCGGCAGCTGGAGGGCGTCATCAATCGCCTGACCGCCTACAAGGCAATTTTGAACGACGTCATCACCACCGAATCCGTGGACCGCGCGATCAAGGACGTCATCCGCACCGGCACCTACATTCCGACGCCGGAAATCATCATCAACGAAACGGCGCGCTATTTCTCCATCAACAGCGACGAGATTCGCGGCCAGAACCGCTCCAAGCCGGTTGCCAAGGCCCGCCAGGTGTCGATGTATCTGATGCGCTCGCTGACCAATCTCTCCCTGCAGGAGATCGGCGCGGAATATCAGGACCGCAACCACGCCACCGTTCTGGCTTCGATCCGCAAGGTCGAGGATCTGGTCAAATCCGATCCCGTCATGGCCGGCACGATCCGCGACATTACATCCAACATCAACTCCTGATTTTTCCACATTTTTCTGAAAAAAGTGGAAAATGGAAGGTTGAAAAAAATATTATCAAATTTTCTGTTGAAACACAGAAAATTATCTACATTTTTCTCCACAGAAAAAAGCTGAAATCTCTCTGAAAAAATCGCCTTTTCCACAATTATTCTCTCTAACAACAAATACAACAAAAAAGAAGATAAGAATAGATAGACTGACAGAAAAATATATTCCCTGAGGAGGAACAACAAATGAAATTCAGCTGTGAAAAATATCTGCTTCAAAATGCCGTCAGTATTGCCTCCCGCGCCGCCGCCTCCAAAAGCCCTATCCCCGCGCTGGAGGGTCTGTTGCTGCAGGCCAGAAGCGATCTGCGCGTGACCGGCTACGATCTGAAAGAGGGCATTTACACCGATATCGCCGCCGAAGTTGAAGAAGCCGGCTCCATTGTCGTCGGCGCACGCCTGTTCGGCGAGATGATCCGCCGCCTGCCGGACGGCATCGTCACCGTTTCGACCGACAGCAACAACACCGTCAACGTCAAATGCGGCCGCAGCGACTTTCACTTTATGGGCATGTTCTCCGGCGATTATCCGGAAATGCCGAGCGTCGACACCGTCAACAACATCACGCTGCCGCAGAAAACCCTGCGCAGCATGATTAACCAGACGATTTTTGCCGTCGCCACCAGCGACGTGCGCCCAATCTATACCGGCACGCTGTTTGAAATCGAAGACAAGGCGCTCACCATGGTCTCCGTGGACGGCTATCGCCTGGCCAAGCGATGCGAGGAGATTGAGGAAGGCAAGCTTGAAAACTGCAGCTTTGTCGTGCCCGGCTCTGCGCTGAGCGATGTGGAGCGCATCTGCTCCGACGAGGAGGGAGAGGTTCAGATCTCCGTCGGCAGCAAGCACATTTCCTTTGTGATCGGCGAAACCACGGTTGTTACCCGCCGTCTGGAAGGCGAATTTCTCAATTATCGCAAGTCCATTCCCGAGAACTTCCGCCATGTCGTCGAGGTCGAGCGCAGCGAGCTCATCAGTGTCATCGACCGCGTGGCCCTGATCGTCAGCGAGAAAAACTCTTCCCCCGTTCGGATGCGCTTCAGCGACGGCCTCATCGACTGCCTCTGCGTGACACCGGTCGGCAAGGCGGAGGATCAGTGCTCCTGCGAGGGCAGCGGCGAGGATCTGGAGATCGGCTTTAACGACCGTTATCTGATGGACGCGCTTAAGGCCTCCGGTACGGACAAGCTCCACATCTGCCTGAACACCTCCGCCTCCCCCAGCGTCATTGAGGCCGCCGACGGCAGTAAGAATTTCACCTATATGATTCTGCCGGTTCGTCTGCGCGCAGGAGAATAACATGGAAACCATTACCATCAACACTGAGTTTATCAAGCTCGACGCGCTGCTGAAATACGCGGCGCTGGTCGGCACCGGGGGCGAGGCCAAAACGGTCATCGCCGAGGGGCTCGTCACGGTCAACGGCGAAGTCTGCACGATGCGCGGCAAAAAAATCCGCCCCGGCGACAAGGTGCGCTTTGATCGCTTCGAGCTGGACATTCAGCAGGCATGAGAATTGAAAAAATCGCCCTCAATGGCTTTCGCAACTACGAGTGGGAGACGGCGGAATTTGCCCCCGGCACCAACGTCATCTCCGGGCCGAACGCTCAGGGCAAGACAAATCTCCTCGAGGCCGTGTACATGCTCTCGGCCGGGCGCAGCTTTCGCACTCGCTTTGACCGCGAACTGATCGGCTTCGGCTACAGCGCGGCGGAAATTCTCGCCGAGGTTTACAGCCACGAGCGGCAGCAGAGTCTGCGGATTCTGATGCAGCCGGGAGCGGCAAAGAAAATTCAGGTCAACGGCGTGAAAAAGACCGCTGGGGAGCTGAGCGGCGTGGTGAACACGGTGCTCTTCTGCCCAGATGACCTGAATCTCATCAAGGAGGGCGCGGCCGTTCGGCGGCGGCTGATGGACAACGCCATCAGTCAGATCCGCCCCCGCTATGCCGAGGTGCTGGCGGAGTTTAACCGCCTGTATGAGCACAAAAGCCGCATTTTAAAGGACTGGCGCGAAAAGCCCTCTCTGCTTGAAACGCTCGACGATTTTTCGGACGCGATGGCGAGGGCCTCGGCCCATCTGATCCGCTACCGCGCCGCTTTTGCCGCAAGGCTCGGCGAGGCGGCGGCGCCGATCCACCGCGAGTTTTCCGGCGACGGGGAGGCGCTGAGCCTGCAATATAACACCGTGAGCACGGTGAAAGACCCGGCGGCGAGCGTCAAAGAGATTTATTACGACATCTGCGAGCATCAGGAGCGTCACCGGCAGGCCGAGCTGGAGGCCGGACAATGCCTGACCGGCGCGCATAAGGACGATCTCGAAATCAGCATCAACGGCCGCCTCGCGCGCAGCTTTGCCTCCCAGGGACAGACGCGCACCGCCGCGCTCTCGCTGAAGCTGGCGGAACGCGAGATTTTTCTGGCCGAGACCGGGGAATACCCCATTTTGCTGCTGGACGACGTTCTCTCGGAGCTGGACACCCGGCGGCAGGAGTTTGTGCTCAACCGCATCGGCGGCGGCCAGACCCTGATTACCTGCTGTGAGGACGAGGGCATTTCCCGGCGCACCGGCGGAAAGGTGCTGTTTGTTGAAAAAGGAAAAATCAAAACGAATTAGGAATTCGGAGTTCGGAATTCGGAATTATTATGTATCTGCATTTAGGCAAGGGGACGGTGATCCCCAAAACGTCGATTATCGGCATTTTTGATCTCGACATCACCAGCCAGAGCCACCTGACACGAAAATATCTGAACATGGCAGAGCGGGCCGGCGAGGTCGTGAACGCCTCGGAGGATATTCCGAAATCCTTCGTCGTATGCGGTGAGAACGGGAAAAAAACCGTGATTTTAAGCCAAATGGCCACCGCAACCCTGCTCAGGCGCAGCGAAAGCGATGCGCTTTGATTTGAAATTACCTGTCATACTGAGTTTTTCGGAATGACAGTTTTTGCTATCCATCAGGAAAGGATTAAGTTTTATGTCTGAGAATATCGAACAGGTCAAACAGGAATACGACGCTTCGCAAATCCAGGTTCTGGAGGGGCTCGAAGCGGTGCGCAAGCGTCCCGGTATGTATATCGGCTCCACCTCCTCCTCCGGCCTGCACCATCTGGTTTATGAGATCGTCGACAACTCCATCGACGAGGCGCTGGCCGGCTTCTGCACGGCGATCGAAGTGACGATCGAACAGGGCGACGTGATCCGCGTGCGCGACAATGGCCGCGGCATCCCGGTGGATATCCAGGAGCAGACCGGCAAGAGCGCGCTCGAAGTCGTCTTCACCGTGCTGCACGCGGGCGGAAAATTCGGCGGTGGAGGCTATAAGGTCTCCGGCGGCCTGCACGGCGTCGGCGCGAGCGTGGTCAACGCCCTTTCCGAGTGGCTTGAGGTCCAGGTACACAAGGACGGCAAAATCTACCAGATGCGCTTTTCGCGCGGCGAAATAACCGAAGAAATCCATGTCGTCGGCACCACTGACCGCACCGGCACCACCGTGCGCTTCAAGCCCGATCCAGAGATGTTCGACGATGTGGTCTACGACTATGAAATCCTGCATACCCGCATGCGTGAGCAGGCCTTCCTCAACGGCGGCCTGACCATTATTCTGCGCGACGAGCGGGAGGGCAAGGAGCAGGACGATACGCTCTACTATCAGGGCGGCATCCGGGAGTTTGTCAGCTGGCTCAACCGCCACAAAACGCCGGTGCACGAGGACGTCATCTACCTCTCCGGCAGCAAGGGAGACGCCGTGGCCGAGATCGCGCTGCAGTATAACGACGGCTACAACGAGACGCTGGTCTCCTTTGCCAACGATATCCACACGCCCGAGGGCGGCATGCACGAGACGGGCTTCAAAACGGCTCTGACGAGGGTCATCAACGCTTACGGCCAGAAAAACAACATCATCAAGGGCGAAGACAAGGTCTCCGGCGAGGACGTGCGCGAGGGTATATCCGCCGTCATCTCCGTCAAGCTCCCCGAGGCGCAGTTTGAGGGACAGACCAAGCAGAAGCTGGGTAACGCCTACATCCGCACTTTGGTCGACGGTATTGTCAACGACCAGCTCACCACCTATTTTGAGGAGCATCCCCAGGCGGCCAAGGCCATTCTTGAAAAGGCAATGATGGCCAACCGCGCCCGCGAGGCTGCGCGCAAGGCCAAGGAATCCGTCCGGCGCAAAACCGGGCTCGAATCCGGCCAGATGCCGGATAAGCTCCAGGACTGCAACGAGCGCGACCCCTCGCTCTGTGAAATCTACATCGTCGAGGGTGACTCCGCCGCGGGCTCGGCCATCCAGGGCCGCGACAGCCGCTTCCAGGCAATCCTCGCCATGTGGGGCAAGATGCTCAACGTGGAAAAGGCCCGCGCCGACAAAATCTACGGCAACGACAAGCTCTATCCGCTGATCGTGGCGCTCGGCGCCGGCATCGGGGACGAGTTCAACATCGACAAGCTCCGCTATCATAAAATCATCATCATGGCCGATGCGGACGTTGACGGCAGCCACATCCGCACGCTGCTGCTGACCTTCTTCTTCCGCTACATGCGCCCGCTCATCGAGCGCGGCTATGTCTATTCGGCGGTGCCGCCGCTGTATAAGCTGCAGCGCGGCAAGCAGCAGCGCGTGGCCTACTCCGACGAGGAGCGCGACCGCATCAGCGCCGAAATGCGCGCCGACAACCCGAACGCCAAGGTGGACATCAACCGCTTCAAAGGTCTGGGTGAGATGGACCCGCACGAGCTGTGGGAGACCACGATGGACCCGGAGCAGCGTTCTCTGCGCCGCATCACCCTCAAGGACGCCATCATGGCCGACCAGATCTTCACGGTGCTGATGGGCGAGGAGGTCGAACCCCGCCGCGAGTGGATCGAGACCAACGCCAAATACGTGGTGAATCTGGATATATAAAGCCTTCCCCTTGAGGGGAAGGTGCCCCAGTTCGCAAACTGGGGCGGAGGGCTTCTCCATCCATCCGCTTCGCGGGGAAACCCTCAGTCATGCTGCGCGTGACAGCTCCCTTTTGCGAAAGGGAGCCGATAAGGAAAGGATATTGGAACTATGGCACATAAACGAGACTATAAACCCGAGGATATCGCGTTCCCGAATCAGGTGATCACCGAGTCGGAGCTGGTGCAGGAGATGCAAACCAGTTACATCGACTACGCGATGTCGGTCATCGTCGGGCGCGCGCTGCCGGACGTGCGCGACGGCCTCAAGCCCGTGCACCGGCGTATCCTCTATACGATGTACGAGGGCGGCCTGACGAGCGACAAGCCCTTCAAAAAATCCGCCACCTGCGTCGGCGACGTGCTGGGTCACTATCACCCCCACGGCGACGCCTCCGTCTACGACGCGATGGTGCGTCTGGCGCAGGATTTCTCCATGCGCTATATGCTCGTGGACGGCCACGGCAACTTCGGCTCCGTGGACGGCGACCCCCCGGCCGCCTACCGTTACACCGAGGCGAGACTGTCGAAGATCTCCAACGAAATGCTGCGGGATATCGACAAGGACACCGTGGACTGGGATCCGAACTTCGACGAGACGCGCAAAGAGCCGCGCGTGCTCACCTCCCGCTTCCCCAACCTCCTGGTCAACGGCTCAAGCGGCATCGCCGTCGGCATGGCGACGAATATCCCGCCCCACAACCTCACCGAGGTCATCAACGCCTGCGTCTGTGTGCTGGATAACCCGGAGGCGACGCTCTCCGACCTGATGCAGCACATTTCCGGGCCGGACTTCCCCACCCGTGGCATCATTATGGGCCGCAGCGGCATCCGCGCCGCCTACGCCACCGGCCGCGGCAAGGTGATCGTGCGCGCCCGCACCGAATTTGAGGAGCACGGCAAGGACCGCGTGCGCATCATTGTGACGGAGCTGCCCTATCAGGTCAACAAGCGCCAGCTTATCAAGTCCATCGCCGAGCAGGTGCGCGACAAGCGCCTCGAGGGCATCTCCGATCTGCGCGACGAGACCGACCGCAACGGCATGCGCATCGTCATCGAATTGAAGAGAGACGCCAATCCCCAGGTGGTCCTGAACCGCCTTTTTGCCCAGACCGCGCTGCAGTCCAGCTTTTCGATCAATATGCTGGCGCTGGTGAACAACCAGACCCAGCCGAAGATTCTCTCCCTGCGCCACATTCTCGACGAGTATCTGACTTTCCAGGAAGAGGTCATCACCCGCCGGACGAAATACGACCTGCGCAAGGCCGAGGAGCGCGCCCATCTGCTGGAGGGCCTGCTGATCGCCCAGGACAACATCGACGAAGTGATCCGCATCATCCGCTCAAGCTACGACGACGCCAAGCAGAACCTGATGGCCCGCTTTTCTCTCTCCGACGTGCAGGCCCAGGCCATCTGCGATATGCGCCTGATCGCCCTGCAGGGACTCAACCGCGAGAAGCTGGAGCAGGAGTATAAGGAGATCGAGGGCAAAATCGCCTATTATCGCGAGCTGCTCGCCGATCCCGAGAAGATCAAGGGCGTGCTGAAGGATGAGCTGATCGCGCTGCGCGACAAATACGGCGACAAGCGCCGCACCGAGATTCAGGACATCGAGGACGAGATCGACATCGAGGACCTGATCGAGGAGGAGCAGTGCGTCTATACCCTGACCCACGGCGGCTATATCAAGCGCCTGCCCGTGAGCGAATACCGCGCCCAGGGCCGCGGCGGCAAGGGCGTGCGCGCCATGGCCACCAAGGACGAGGACTATGTGTCCACGCTCTTTACGGCCTCCACCCATGACAACATCCTCTTCTTCATGAACACCGGCCGCGTGTATGTGAAGAAGGGCTACACCATCCCCGAGGCCGGGCGCAGCGCGCGCGGCACGAATCTCGTGAACATCCTGCAGATCGACCCGGGCGAGAAGGTCAGCGCAATGATCCGCGGCCGCGGCTTTGCGGAGGATCAGTACCTATTCTTCGTCACGAGAAACGGCACGGTCAAGCGTATGGCGCAGGATGCGCTGAAGAACATCCGCTCGAGCGGCATCCGCGCGCTGAATCTGGACGAGGGCGACGAGCTGATTGCCGTCATCCCCACGATGGGCGACGAGAACATCCTCATCGCCACCCGCAAGGGCATGGCCGTCTGCTTCAGCGAAAACGACGTGCGCCCGATGGGCCGCACCGCGGTCGGCGTGCGCGGCATCCGCCTGCGCGAGGGCGACTATGTTGTCGGCGCTGCGAGCACCGGCGAGGGCGAGACGCTGCTGAGCGTGACCGAGAAGGGCTACGGCAAGCGCACCGCCGTGGAGGAATACAGCGTCCACGGCCGCGGCGGTCTCGGCATGAAGAACTACAACATCACCGACAAGACCGGCGAGGTCGCAGCGGTGAAGATGCTGCGCGAAGGAGAAGATCTGCTGGTCATTTCCGACGACGGCACCATCATCCGCATGGCCTCCGAGGGCGTTTCCCTGCTTGGCCGCGCCACGCAGGGCGTACGCATCATGCGCCTGATGGAGGGCAGCCGCGTCATCGACGTGGAGAAGACCGAGCGGGAAACCGAGGAGGACAAGCCGGAAGGCGGGGAGGAATAAGGCATGTTTGAGCAGCATGAGCAGCGCTGGGGCAAGCCCAACTGGATTGCCGGCGCAGCGCTGATTCTGGCCTATTTTGCAATGAATCTGTTTTTCCCCTCGCTGGACACCCGCTGGAAGCTGTTGGCTGCGCTGGCCTTTGCCGCCGTCGTGAGCGCGGTGATCTATGTGATAAAAAAGAAAAAGAAAGATAAGGAAGAAGAAAACAAGCTGCCGCCGGTTTGAGTGCGGAAGGAAGGAGGCTTCGTGATGAATCATCAGCAGAAAAAGAAAAAACAGGGCTCTCCTTGGATGCCGCTTCTGATCGTCCTGCTCCCCTTGCTGATACGCGCCATAAACGGGGAATTTTCAGGGGAGGTACTGACTGTGTTGATTTATGTCGCCGGTATAGTAGTTCTAGGCTTAGCGATAAGCTCTGTAATTAAGCGGAATGGGCGGGCATCAAAGCAGAATTCCGTTTCGTGCGGCGGAAACGCGGCGGCGCCGGTGCGGAAAACACCGGAGGTGGAGCTCCATCGGCCCGTTCCGGCCATGCAGCGGCGCGAGCCGGTGACGGCGCAGCGCCAGTTTCCGCAGCCGGAGGCCTATTGCGTGAGCTGCGAGCTTTCCGGAGAGGATCACTTCGTCCGCGACCGCAAGCGCCGTATCCAGCAGTTGGACGAGTGGCTCAAAAACGGCCTCATTGACCGCGAGGAATACCTGGTGCTGAAAAACCGCTTCGAGAGGGATCTGTGAGGAGTGCATAGTCATGCTGTAGGGGCGGCTATCAGCCGCCCGCATAGAAATCTTTTGCATAAAAATATCTTAATGGGAAGGGAGATTTCCCATGAAGAAAAAACGTTTGCTGCGCTTAAAGAAAAAAGTATTCCCTTTTCCTGTGCTGATTCTCGGAATCCCTTTTTATCTCGGCTACTTATATGGGGACGAAGACAGCTTAAGTGGCCTCCTGTTTATGCTTATTCTGTTTCTCGGTCTCTGGTATTTTCTCGGCCCGGATCTGGAGGCACCGAGTTTCCTTGGCGTCAAGCATGGCCGACTGGTTGATCCCGCTTTTCTGCCACCGCTGGATGCCAACGGCGCGATGCAAGATGTACAACTTCGTCTTTGGACAAAGCACTTGTACGAAGACCAGAACTATCGCAGTGGAGTTCTGGCGCTTGCACTGGCTGGGCTGCTCATCGGTACTGCGCTCTTTACCTATTTCAACGACGATGTGATCCGTCGGCGGGCGAATTTGCTGATCGGACTGTGTGTGCTGGGGCTGCTGACACTGGTCGTCCTCGCTCTGCTCCGTCGGTTGTTCCGCGGCCGAGAGCAAAAAGACCGCGCAGCCTATCCCACGCCGGCGGTCAATATGAACTACGATCATGATGCTGTCGCTGACAGCAGAGTCAGGGCGCTTCATCAAAGACTGGAACGCCTGGAGGAATGGAAAAATTCCGGTCTGATCGGCAAAGAGGAATTTGAGAAACTGAGGAAAAAATATCTGAACCAACATGAAAACCGTTGAAATCTACACCGATGGGGCCTGCAGCGGCAATCCCGGGCCGGGCGGCTGGGGGGCGATCCTGCGCTATAACGGCCGGGAAAAGTGCCTCTCCGGCGGCGAGGCGATGACCACCAACAACCGCATGGAGCTGACCGCCGTGATCCAGGCGCTGCTGGCGCTGAAGGAAAGCTGCACCGTTGAGCTCTATTCCGACTCCAAGTACGTCATCGACGCGCTGGACAAGGGCTGGGCCTGGGGCTGGCGCAAAAAGGGCTGGATCAAGAGCGACAAAAAACCCGCGCTGAACCCCGATCTCTGGGAAATGCTGCTGGATCTGACGAGGCAGCATGAAATGCACTATCATTGGGTCAAGGGACACGCCGAGAACGAATACAATAACCGATGCGACGCCATGGCTGTGGCAGAGAGGGAAACATTCGTATGAACTACTACGACAAGCCCCTGAAAATCTTCATCCGCTATATTGCGCGGCAGAAAAAGCTCTTCATCATCGACATGGCCTGCGCACTGCTGGTGGCGGTGATCGACCTCGTCTTCCCCTACGTATCCCGCAGCGCGATGCGCAGCTACCTGCCGCAGAAGCTCTACACCGTGTTTTTCCTGGTGATGGGCGTGATGGCGCTGGCCTACCTCGCCAAGGCGCTGCTCTACTACGTCATCACCGTGCTGGGCCACCGCATGGGCGTGCTGGTCGAGGCCGAGATGCGGCGCGATCTCTTTGAACATATGCAGAAGCTCTCCTTCCGCTTCTATGACCAGAACCGCACGGGCGTGCTGATGAGCCGCATCACGAGCGAGCTCTTTGACATCACGGAGCTGAGCCACCACGGCCCGGAAAACGTGATCATCTGCACGCTGACCATCGTCGGCGCGCTGATCGTGATGTTTGTTCTGCGCTGGGAGCTGGCGCTGGTGCTGACGATCGCGCTGCCGGTCTGCCTGTGGTTTACGCTCAGCCAGCGGCTGCGGATGAAGCGCGCCAACATCGAGGTCAAGCGCAAGACCGCCGAAATCACCGCCGCCATCGAGAGCAGTATCTCCGGCGTGCGCGTGGCGAAGGCCTTTGCCAACGAGGAGCAGGAGGGCCGCAAGTTCGACCGCGCCAACGATCTGTTCAAGGGCGCAAAGGTCGAGTATTACAAGACCATGGGCCTCTTTATGAGCGGCATGGAGTTTACTACCGGCATCATGCAGGTGCTGGTCATCACGGTGGGCGGCCTGCTTATCATGGCAGGGCGCATGGACGCGGTGGATCTCGTCACCTTTACGCTCTATGTCTCCACCTTTGTCACCCCGGTGCGCAAGCTCGCGCAGTTTGCCGAGCAGTACATGCAGGGCACGGCGGGCTTCACACGCTTTCTCGAAATCATGCGCACCGAGGCCGATATCCAGGACGCGCCGAACGCGAAGAAGCTCTCCGACGTGCGCGGCGAGATTGAATACCGCGACGTGAGCTTTGCCTATTCCAACGGCATCCCCGTGCTCAGCCACATCAGCTTGAGGCTCGAGCCGGGCAGGACCCTTGCCCTTGTCGGGCCCTCCGGCGGCGGCAAAACCACGCTCTGCCAGCTTCTGCCCCGCTTTTACGAGGTGTCGGACGGCGCGGTGCTGGTGGACGGCAAGGATGTGCGCAGCGTTACGCAGTCGAGCCTGAGGCGCAACATCGGCATCCTGCAGCAGGATGTCTTCCTCTTCGCCGACACCATCCGCGAAAACATTCGTTACGGCCGCCCGGAGGCCACCGACGAGGAAATCATCGAGGCCGCCAAGCGCGCCGAGATCCACGACGAGATCATGGCGCTGCCCCAGGGCTACGACAGCTATGTGGGCGAGCGCGGCGTGATGCTCTCCGGCGGCCAGAAGCAGCGCATTTCCATCGCCCGTGTCTTTCTGAAAAACCCGAAGATTCTGATCCTTGACGAGGCGACCTCCGCGCTCGACACCGTTACCGAACAGCGCATCCAGGCCGCGCTCGAGCAGCTGAGCGCCGGGCGCACCACCGTGATCGTCGCCCACCGCCTGTCCACCGTGCGCCACGCGGACGAGATCGCCGTCGTGGAGGGCGAGCACATCGTCGAGCGCGGCAGTCATGAGGAGCTGGTCGCGCAAAACGGCGTCTACGCCGCGCTCTGCAAAGCACAGAGCCTGGGATGAGTGAGAAAGGGAGGAAGAACGATGCTGAAACTGCGTGTCTGCGGGCACCGCGAGCTGGAACATATTTACTCGCTGCTGGAGCTGGACTTTGACCGGAAGGAGCTGCTGCCGCGGCTTGCGATCCACAAGGCGATGCTCAAGGGCGACATGGAGCTGCTGGCCGTCACCGAGGACGAAAGCCGCATCGACCTGGCCTACGCGCTGGTCGGCTGCCGCGGCCTCTACGGCTATGTGTGGCTCAAATACCTGGACGTCATCCCCTTCTACCGCGAAAAGGGCGTCGGCGTGGAGTCGATGCGCCTGCTGCATAAGCGCTATGCCGACCGGCAGGGCATCGTGACCGAGATCACCGACTTCAGCGAGGGCGAAGCGCAGGGAGAATCGCTGCGCGCGCAGCGCAAGTTCTTTGCCCGCTTCGGCTATGTTGAGATCGACAGCGACCTGCGTATCGGCGGCGTCGAGGATCACGTCATGGTCAAGCCCATCCGCGGCAGCGCCGAGATCAGCCCGGTCATCCACCGGGTGATGCTGGACTTCTACTCCCGCCTCCTGCGCCCGGCGGCGCTGGAGAAAGCGGTGGAGATCCGGCCGGTGGGATAGTTTTTTAACGGATCGGGAGGCGCCTGCCTTCCGATCCGTCTTTATGGAAAAAATTTCTTAACATGTCTGAAATCCCCTCGCTTCCTCTGGACAAGAGGGATGCAGGGGTGTATAATAGTTACAAACAAGTTACAAAGGAAGGAAAGCATATGAATCCGAATAAGATCAAAGCAGTTTTCTTTATTTTGGTATTTCTGCTGGTTCTGGCGCTCGTGGTGCATTGGGCGCTGGAGCTGGATGCGAAAAAGCATACGCCGATTGAGCCCGAGGAGCAGCAGACGGTAATCACGCCGCCGCCCGCGCCGGAGAACCCGACGGATCAGACGCCCGCGCAGACGACCCCGGCTCCGCAGACTGTGCCGACGCCGCCTCCCGCGCAGCCGAGCAATCCGACCCCGGCGCCCACGCCCGCGCCCACCCCGGCTCCTGCGCCGACGCCTGCACCTGTTCCGACGCCGGTGCCGACCCCGGCGCCGATGCCGGCCGGCCAGAGCCTCGGCAGCGGCAGCTTCAGCTCCAATACAGGCAGTGGGCTGGATCTGATCTGCGACTGGAGCGCCGTCAGCGTCGAGGGCAACAAGGCAGAGATCACGCTGACCATCGGTGCCCGCTCGGGGCGGCTTTCGCTCAACGAGTGGCAGGACAACATCGGTCTTCGTGTCGGCAGCCAGACGGCGACGATGACCCAGCCGGCGCTGGACTACGACGGCGGCGTCACGACGAACACCTTCGGCAGCAAGACCTTTACGGTGGACCTGGCTGAGGGAAGCAACAATATCGCCGTAGCAGTCGAGTGGCACTTCGGCGGCGTTTATCACCAGCAGCAGATCGATGTGATCGAGTGCGGCGGCACGATCACGCTGACAAGATAAGGTTCTGCAGAAAGAAAAGCATCGGCGGGCGAAAGCCCGTCGATGCGCTTTTTCTTGACTTCTTGACGAAAAGGCGGAGATTGCTTATACTGGAGACATTCTATAGATTGAGGGATTGCCATGAGAACGCAGGAACAGGTGAACGAAATTGTGCGGCTGCTGCTGGCCGAATACCCTGAGGCGAGCTGCACGTTGGATTATGCCAAGCCCTATGAGCTGCTGTTTTCCGTGCGCCTGGCCGCGCAGTGCACCGACGAGCGGGTGAACATGATCACGCCCGCCCTCTTTGCACGCTTCCCGACGCTCGAGAGCTTTGCGGAAGCCGACGTCGCGGAGGTGGAGCGCTTTGTGCACTCCTGCGGCTTTTTCCGCGCCAAGGCGAGGGACATTGTCGCCTGCGCGCAGGTGCTGCTGACGAAATACGGCGGCGAGCTGCCGCGCACGATGGAGGAGCTCACCAGCCTGCCCGGCGTGGGGCGCAAGACCGCGAACCTGATTCTGGGCGACGTGTTCCGTGTGCCGGGCTCCACGGTGGTGGACACGCACTGCATCCGCATTTCCAACCGCCTCGGCCTGGTGGATAACCTGAAGGAGCCGGAGAAGATCGAGCGCGCGCTGCGCAAGATCCTCCCGCCGGAGCACTCCTCCGACTTCTGCCACTGCATCGTGCTGCACGGCCGCGCTGTGTGCGACGCGCGCAAGCCCCGCTGCGAGGTCTGCTGCCTGCGGCATCTGTGCCAGTTCTGTGAGAAATGATTATTTTTGATAATAAAAGGAGAGAGCCATGACCAACCAACAGAAGCTGAAAAAACTCTTTGCGCGGCTGGATGAAATCGACGCCTATGGCCGCAGTCTCGGCAAGCTGAGCTTTGACATGGAGTGCTGCGCGCCGGAGGAGGGCATCGAGCCCGCCGGCGAGGACATGGCCGTGCTCGGCAAACAGATCCACAAGCTGACCCACGACAAGCGCTATCAGGCGCTGATCTGCGAGCTGCACGCGGACAGCGAGGGACTGAGCCCGGTGCAGAAAAAGGCGGTGGAGCATCTCTACAAGCAGTACGCCAAGTCGAAAAACATCAGCGCCGGGCTCTCTTATGAAATGGATCTGGCCTCCAACAAGGCCTACGGCGCCTGGCTGAGTGCCAAGAAGGCCAATGATTTTTCCCTGTTCCGGGATGCGCTGGCCGAGCTGATCCGCTTTAACCGCGTCAGCATCGACCTGCGCGACGAGAAGAAGAGCAGCTACTACGATACCTGCCTGGACGACTACGAGGAGGGCGGCAGCATCGAACAGCTCGACGCTTTCTTTGCCGCGCTGAAGGCACGCATCGTGCCGCTGCTGGGCCGCATCGGCGCCGAGGGCAAGCCCATCCGCGAGGATTTCATGTCCCGCCCGGTGCCCATCCCCGCGCAGGAGGCCATGAGCCGCTATCTGCTGGAGCTGGAGGGCCTGCGCAAGAGCGCCCTGGTGCTGATGACCACCGAGCACCCCTTCACCACGAACTTCGGCAAGCACGACGTGCGCGTGACGACGCATTATCACGAGGACAGCTTCATTTCCAACGTCTTTACGACGCTGCACGAGGGCGGCCACGCGCTCTTCATGCAGAACGAACCGCAGGAGCTGCACGACAACCACTGCAGCGACCATATGACCAGCGCGATGCACGAGACGATCTCCCGCTTCTACGAGAACCTGATCGGCCGCAGCGAGGCCTTTATATCCTTCGTCGCGCCGCAGATCCGCGCCATGTCCGGCGGGATTTTCGACGATATCACGGACCGTGAGCTCTACGAGGCGGTCAACGTCGCGCGGCCGAGCCTGATCCGCACCGAAGCCGACGAGCTGAGCTACTGCCTGCACATCATGATCCGCTACGAGCTGGAGAAGGCTTTCGTCAACGGCGAGATCACCGTGGACGAGATCCCGGCGCTGTGGAACGCGAAATATAAGGAATATCTGGGCATCGACGTGCCGAACGACACCGAGGGCTGCCTGCAGGACGTGCACTGGTCCGGCTGGTCCTACGGCTACTTCCCCTCCTACGCGCTGGGCAACGCCTACGGCGTGCAGATTCTGCGCCGGATGGAAAAGGACTTCGACGTGTTTGCCGCCGTGCGCGCGGGCGAGCTGACGAAGCTGCGCGACTGGCTGACCGAGCACGTCTTCTCGATCGCCTCGCTGACAACGCCGGACGAATGGATCCGCACCATCACCGGCGAGAGCCTGAACGTCAATTACTACCTCGACTATCTCGAGGAAAAGTTTACCGCTCTCTACGAACTCAAATAATAGGAGAAAACAAGAAAACAGACCGGAAAAACAGTGTTTTTCCGGTCTGTTTTCTATCTGAGCAAAAAATTACCCGATCTGATTGCTGCTGATCTCTATGATCTCGCTGTGATCGCGGGAGAAGCTCAGCAGATCCTCCGGCGAAAGCTCGCGCGGCATGCGCAGCGTGAGCTCATAGCTGATAAAGCCTTCTTCTCCGCGGATCATGCGGCTGTTGACCGCGCTGGCGCGCCAGGACTTCAGTTTCTCATGCAGCACGTCATAAAAACGGTCGTCCGCGGCGACACGAAGCTGCAGCTTGCAGGTGGTGTAGGAATCGGCGCCGACCGTAAAGCGGTGCATGACAAACTGCAGCACCGCCACCAGCACGGTGACAAACAGACCCAGCCAGTACATGCCCGCACCGACCGCGAGGCCGATGCCGGCGGTGGCCCAGATGCCGGCCGCGGTCGTCAGCCCCTTAACGGTATTGCCGTTTTTGAAGATCACGCCCGCACCCAGAAAGCTGATGCCGCTGATGACCTGGGCGGCGATACGCGCAGGATCGGCGCCGCGGGTCCCGTTAAAGACGCCGTCCGGCCCGGTCAGATCGGCAAATCCGTATTTGGAGACGATCATCATCAGCGCGGCGGCCGCGCAGACGATCACGTGCGTGCGGATGCCGGCCTCCTTAAAGCGGCGGGTGCGCTCAAAGCCGATCGCCGCGCCGAACAGCCCCGCAATCAGCACGCGGAGGAAGAATTCCAGATTCTGCGCCAGAGCAAACTGGCTGTTGAAGTATTCACCGAGTGTCATAGAGACGCCCCCTTTGAACATCTTTGCTATCATTGTATGTAAAAAAAGGATAAAGTCAACTGAAATTTTTACGGAGAAAGAGAATCGGCGTGTTCTGCATGGCCCGGGCGGCGCATATACTGTGCCCGAAGGAGGGCGAAGGATGAGAGTATTGCGTTTGGGCAGTGTTGGGCCGGCGGTGCAGCTGCTGCAGCTGGCGCTGAACCGCGCGGGCTATGGACCGCTGGCCACCGACGGCGTTTTCGGCAGCGCTACGCGGGCCGCGCTGCAGCGCTTCCAGGCGGATCGGGGGCTGGCGGCCGACGGCGTCGCCGGGCCGCAAACCCACCGGCAGCTGCTGCCCTGGTACACGGGCTATGTGGTGCGCACGCTGCGGCGGGGGGACACGGTCTGGGGCCTCGCGCAGCGCTACGGCAGCAGCGAGGAGGCCATTTTAACGGCCAACCCCGGCATCACCCCCAACAATCTGGCCATCGGCAGCGAGCTTGTGGTGCCGCTGCCCTTCGCGGTCGTTCCGACCGACATCGACTGGTGCAGCGCATTGGTGGCTTACTGCGTGCGCGGTCTGGCGGCGCGCTATCCCTTCCTCAGCGCAGGAGAAATCGGCAAAAGCGTGATGGGAAAGCCGCTTTGGTCGCTGCGCCTGGGACGCGGTGAAAACCGGGTGCTCTACAACGCCGAGCACCACGCCAACGAGTGGATCACGACGCCGCTGCTGCTGAAATTCGCCGAGGAGCTGGCCGCGGCCTTTGCCGCGGGAGAAATGATCGCCGGCTACGCGGCGGCGGAAATTCTGGACTATGCCAGCTTGACGCTGATTCCGGCTGTCAACCCCGACGGCATGGATCTCGTGACCGGAGAGCTGCAGCAGGGCGAATACTATGACAACGCCCGGCGCATTGCCGCGGACTGGCCGCGCATCCCCTTTCCGGGCGGCTGGAAAGCCAACATCCGTGGCGTCGACCCGAATTTGCAGTATCCGGCGGGCTGGGAGCAGGCGCGGGAGATCAAATATGCCCAGGGCGTGCGCGGCCCGGCTCCCGCGGACTATGTCGGTCCGGCTCCGCTGACGGCGCCGGAAAGCCGCGCGATGTATGATTACACGCAGAGCCTTGCCCCGGATCTGGTGCTGGCATACCACAGCCAGGGACGGGTGATTTACTGGCAGTTCCTGGACTACGAGCCGCCCGGCGCCCGCCGGATCGCGGAGCTGTTTGGGGAAGTGAGCGGCTACGAGGTCGCCGACGTGCCCTTTGAGTCGGGCTTCGCCGGATATAAGGACTGGTTCGTGCAGGATTATAACCGCCCGGGCTACACGATCGAGGTGGGGCGCGGGGTCAACCCCCTGCCGCTGAGCGATTTCGACGCGATTTACCGGGAAAACCTCGGGATTTTGACTCTTGCGGCGCTGGTCACCTGATGGCGGTTGACGAAGCGGGGCGATCGGGCTATAATACAGGCATGCAAAACGCGAAAAGGACGAGATACCATGAAACGAGGATGTCTGGTTTTGCTCGCAGTGCTGATGCTGCTGAGCTTCAGCGCCTGCGGCGAGAAAAGCGAGAGCCCCGCAGAGCCGCCGGCGGACGGCGCGCAGAGCGTTCTCCCGGCAGGCAGCAGCGCCGCGCCGATAGAGGAAGGCGCCACGGAAACCCCGGCGCCGGCTTACACCGGGTCGTATCGCCGCGTGGACATTACGGCCGACAACTGGGCGGACTATTTTGAACTGAAGGAGATCCCGCTCTACACCGTCAGCCAGGGCGAGGTCATCGCGCAGGTCTGCCAGTATTACTGCGTGGTGCTGCGGGAGGAATACCGCCCCTACCTCAAGCCGGCCGGAAACTATCGGGTGGATTTTTCGCTGCGCTTTGATCTTTACATCGACACGATGGAGATCGACACCAACGAGGGCGTCTACCGGCACACGGACGATCTGTTTTATGCGGTCGAGACGACGAAGAGCGCGAGCTTTGACCGCTATGCGCTGCCGGCGAGCGCCTATGGCGCCGACGCGAGCGGTTACGGGGGCTTTTCCAACGCCTTTTTCACCGGCTACTGCGCGCTGCACGCCGAATCCGGCGTCTGGTCTGGCTTCTATATCGACCTGGGCCAGGTGAAGCTTGAGAGCGTCTCCGGTTATCTCGAGCTCGGCGGCTGACGCTATATAATCAAGAACAGCGCCGGATCGGAAATGATCCGGCGCTGTTTTTTTGCTGTTTTATCAGAAGTCGGCGTTGCCGGTGGTGCGGGGGTGCAGCTCCACGTCGCGGATGTTCGACACGCCCGTGAGGTACATCACCATGCGCTCGAAGCCCAGGCCGAAGCCCGCGTGACGGCAGGAGCCGTAGCGGCGCAGGTCGAGATACCACCAGTAGTCCTCCTCCTTGAGCCCCAGCTCCTTCATGCGCTCAAGCAGTACATCCAGCCGCTCCTCGCGCTGGCTGCCGCCGATGATCTCGCCGATGCCGGGCACCAGGCAATCCGCCGCCGCGACGGTTTTGCCGTCGTCGTTGAGGCGCATGTAGAAGGCCTTGATCTCCTTGGGATAATCGGTGACAAAGATGGGCTTTTTAAAGACCTCTTCGGTCAGATAGCGCTCGTGCTCGGTCTGCAGGTCGATGCCCCATTCCACCGGGAAATCGAACTTCTTCCCGCTCTTCTTCAGAATATCAACAGCCTCGGTATAGCTGATGCGGCCGAATTCATTGCTGACCACGTTGTGCAGGCGGTCAAGCAGTCCCTTGTCGACAAAGCTGTTGAAGAACTCCATCTCCTGCGGGCAACGCTCCATGACGCGGTTGATGATGTATTTCACCATCGCCTCGGCGGTGTCCATGTCGTCCGCAAGATCGGCAAAGGCCATTTCTGGCTCGATCATCCAGAATTCCGCCGCGTGGCGCTGGGTGTAGCTGACCTCCGCGCGGAAGGTCGGGCCGAAGGTGTACACGTCACCAAAGGCCATGGCAAAGTTTTCGGCGTTGAGCTGGCCGGAAACGGTGAGGTTCGTGGCCTTGCCGAAGAAATCCTTGCTGTTGTCGACGCTGCCATCCTCCTTGCGGGGGAGATTGTTGAGGTCGAGCGTGGTCACGCGGAACATCTGGCCCGCGCCCTCGGCGTCGGAGCCGGTGATAATGGGCGTGTGGACATAGACAAAGCCGCGGCTCTGGAAGAATTCGTGGATTGCCTGCGCCGCCACGCTGCGCACGCGGAAGGTGGCGCTGAAGAGGTTGGTGCGGGGGCGCAGATGCTGGATGCTGCGCAGAAACTCCACGCTGTGGCGCTTTTTCTGCAAAGGATAATCCGGCGTGGAAACGCCTTCCACCGTGATCTCGGCGGCCTTGAGCTCAAAGGGCTGCTTGGCCTCGGGCGTCAGCACCAGAGTGCCGCGGACGATCAGGGCAGCGCCCACGTTCTGACGGGCAATTTCGTCGTAATTATTCAGACTGCCCCTCTCAAAGACGACCTGCAGCGACTTGAAGCAGCTGCCGTCATTCAGCTCGATAAAGCCGAAGTTTTTCATGTCACGTACGGTTCTGACCCAGCCGCAGACAGTGAGCTCCTGTCCGCCGAAGGCCTGTGCGTCCGCATAAATGCCGGAGATTTTCTGACGTTTCATTGGCACGGATCCTTTCTTTGTACCCATCGGTACTCATATTTTCACGGATAGAAATATCATAGCCGCGATGCGGCTATGATATCATTATCTTTTGCTTTTTACAAGGACAAATTCATAAAAACGGAAAAAGCGCCGCTCAGAAAATCAGACGCACCGGCGCCTGAATATTTTCGAGCCGGACATCCTGCCAGCTGCCTCCGGGTTCGCCGTCGCGCGTCCAGGCAACGTCCCGGTCAAAGTGGAAGCTGGCCTTGGTGGTGTGAACGATGATGAGCTTGTCGCTGTCAAAACGCTGGGTGAGCACGCTGCCGGCAAGCTCCGCCAGATCGGTCAGCGCGCCGGGGTCCTTCACCAGCACAAGCTCCGACAGCCCGTCCGACAGGCTGACCATCTTCTCGGTGAAATGGACGATGCCCGCCACGGACGTGGAATTGGACATGCTGCCGTAAATCAGGTCGCCTTCGAAACTGCCGTCGTCCCATTCAACGCGGGTGCGATAGCGCTCGAGACTCGGCAGACGCGCCATGCCCTGCAGCACATAGGCCAGGTGACCGAGGGCGTTCTTCTGATCCTGCGGTGTGGTGTAGCTCACGTCGGTGAAGGCGCCGAAGCCGGCGATGTAGGCAAAATGATCGCGGTCGGCAAAGAGTCCGACGTCGTAGGGATGGGGCGCGCCCTCGACCAGGCGGCGCGCCGCCTCCAGGGCGTTGTTTTTGGGAAGCCCCAGCGTGGTGGCCACATCGTTGGCGGTGCCCATCGGGAAATAGCCCAGCGGGGGCGGGTTGTTCAACTGCAGAAGACCGGAGATGACCTCGCTGAGCGTGCCGTCGCCGCCGATGCAGGCTACGGTGTCGTAGTATGCGGCATGGAGCCGGGCAAATTCCGTCGCGTCGCCGCGCGCGGCGGTGTAGTACAGGTCAACCCGGTAACCTGCTTTGGCGAGCAGATGCGTCGCCTCGGCAAAATTAAGCTTGAAAGCGCCGCGTCCGGCCACGGGATTGACGATCAGCATGAGTTTTTTGTCCATGACACAACACCTCGGAGTCTAGCGGCCAGGGGCCGCGGGATTATCTGTAGTATAGAACAAATTCTGGAAAGAATGGTGAATAATCTGCAAATGAAAAAAGAACACGGAGATGTCCGTGTTCTTTTTAGCATCGTTGCTTACTCAGCCAGGTCGTTGAGCTTGACCGTCATCGCGGACTTTTTGCGGGCCGCGTTGTTCTTCGGCAGCAGACCTTTGCCGGCTGCACGGTCAACGGTCTTAACGGCAACTTTATAGGCACTGACGGCTGCATCGCGGTTGCCTTCGGCAACGGCTGCGTCAAACTTTTTCATCATGGTCTTGAGCTCGGTCTTGTCGGCCCGGTTCTTGGCTCTGAGCTGTTTGGACTTCTCGTCACGCTTGGCAGAAGATTTAATGTTAGCCATGTTCGAACGCCACCTCCTCCTATAAAATTGCGCGTGCATGACTCGCGTTTTGAAATTATAGCAAAGAAACCCGCGAAAAGCAAGAGTTTTTTCGCATTTTCTAAAACTTTTTTTCGCTTGTTATTCTTGGCCCTCTTTCGGGCAGAATACCACTATATCTTGTTGCAGCGAGGAGATAAAAATGGAATTAAATGGAAAGCTCCGCACCGATCTTGCCAGCGAGGCGCAGAGGCTGGCAAAAAACGGCGTCCGCGATCTCAGCCCGCTGCCCGGCGTCGAGGCGCGGGAGGAGCAGCGGGAGGGCTGCTCGCTCTTTCATGTGCGGGTTTTGAATGAGGAGGGCGCGCAGAAGCTTGGTAAAAGCGTCGGGCGCTATTGTACGCTGGAGGCGCCGCAGTTTGTCTCCCGCGGAGACAGCCGCTTTCCGCCGCTCGCAGAGGCTGCCGCAGAGCTGATTCGCTCCTTTTTGGGAGATTTGCAGGGCCCGTACCTGGTCGTCGGCCTCGGAAACCGCGATATCACGCCTGATGCTCTTGGACCGCTCACTTCGGCCCGTGTTCTCGCGACCCGGCACCTGAAGCTTGGGCGCCATCCCCTGTTCGTCGATTTCAGCGAGGTTGCCGTCTGCGCGCCTGGGGTGCTCGGCAATTCCGGCCTGGAGGCCTCGCTTCAGGTTGCCTCGCTTTGTCGGGAGATCCATCCAGCCTGCGTTTTGGCCGTTGATGCCTTGGCCGGCGCGGAAGCCGGTCGTCTTTGCCGCACCCTGCAAATTACGGACAGCGGCATTGCGCCTGGCTCCGGCGTCGGCAACGACCGCGCGGCGCTTTCTTCCGCCTCGCTCGGCGTTCCCGTTTTTGCACTCGGCGTTCCCACCGTGATTGATGCGTCCTATCTTGGGGAGTCCTCGTTTCGTGGATTGTTCCTGACACCAAAGGATATTGACCGTTCGGTGCACAACAGTGCCTCTTTTATTGCCTGCGCGATTAATCTTGCGCTTCATCCCGGGCTGACGCTCGAGGAGCTCAGCGCGCTGCAGGACTGATGTTTCACGTGAAACATGTCGAAGCCCGGCCGCCGTGGTCAAAATTTGTTTCACGTGAAACATTGCATTGAACGCACTTTGCTGATATAATGTCGCCATAGAAAAAGGAGAAGCGACTATGGCTAAAATTGTGGCGATCGCCAACCAAAAAGGCGGCGTGGGAAAGACAACCACCGCGGTGAACCTCTGCGCGGCTCTGCACATGATGGGACGCCGCGTTCTGCTGGTGGATGCGGACCCTCAGGGCAATGCGAGCTCCGGCATGGGCGTGGCGAAGAGCCACCGACCCAACGCCTACGACATGCTGATCGGCGGTACCCCTGCCGCCGACTGCGTGGTACATACCAAGGCCGGAGATCTGATTCCGACCGGAAAAGAACTGGCGGCCGCCTCCGTGGAGCTCATCGGCACGGAAAAGCGGGAGTTCGTTATGAAAAATGCGCTGTTCGGGCTTTACACCGACTACGACTATATTCTGATCGACTGCCCGCCCTCGCTCGAGCTGCTGACAGTCAACGCGCTTGTCGCTGCCGACCGTGTGCTGGTGCCGATGCAGTGCGAATACTACGCGCTGGAGGGTTTGGCCGATCTGATGACGAGCATAAAAATGTGCTCAAAACGCCTGAACCGCCGCCTGCAGATCGAGGGCATCGTACTGACCATGTACGACGGACGCATGAATCTGACGACGCAGGTCGCGGCAGAGCTGAGGAAGCATCTGGGCGATAAGATCTATGAAACGGTTATTCCGCGCAGTATCCGCCTGTCCGAAGCGCCGAGCCACGGCATGCCGGGCGTGATCTACGATAAATCGAACAAGGGCAGCAAGGCTTATATGAGCCTGGCAGAGGAGTTTGCCGCCCGGTCTGAGAGGTAAGCATGGCAGGAAAAGAAAAAAGAGGGCTGGGAACAGGCCTTGATGTGCTGTTCGCAGCCAATGAAATCGAAGAAGAGGAAGGCGAACAGACTGTCCTGCCGTTAAGCAAAGTGGAACCCAGGCAGGAGCAGCCGCGCGAGCGCTTCGACGAGCAGGCACTGCAGGATCTGGCGGCGTCGATCGAGCAATACGGCCTGATTCAGCCGATCACCGTACGGAAGCTCGACAGCGGCTACTATCAGATCATTGCCGGCGAGCGCCGCTGGCGTGCCGCCCGGATCGCCGGACTGAGCGAAGTGCCGGTGCGCGTGATCGAAGCGGACGACCGCCGGACCGCAGAGCTGGCGCTGGTGGAGAACCTGCAGCGGCAGGATCTGAACCCCATGGAGGAAGCCCGCGGCTATCAGAGCCTGATGCGGGACTATGGCCTGACCCAGGAGGAGACGGCGCGCAGTGTAGGGCGCTCCCGGCCGGCGGTGGCCAATGCGCTGCGCCTGCTGAGCCTCAGTCCCAAACTGGCAGAGCTGGTCGAGACCGGGATGCTGTCCGCCGGGCACGCGCGGGCGCTGCTGCCGCTCGGCAGCGAGAAGCTGCAGGTGGAGGCGGCCAACGAGGTCATCGCCCGCGAGCTTTCCGTGCGTAAAACCGAGCAGCTGGCCGCGCGCCTGATGAAAGAGCCCAAGCCGGAGCCGGAAAAGGACCCGATGGCCGTGGACTACGCGGCGGAGGTCTCCGAGACGCTCAGCCGTGCCGTCGGCCGTCGGGTGCGGCTGGTAGAAGCGCGCCGGGGCGGCCGCATCGAGATCGAATACAGCGATGCGGAAGACCGGGAAGCGCTGATCCGGCTGCTTCAGCAGATCAAAAAGTAAGAATCGGAGGATAACACCGTGCTGGATATCAAATTTATTCGGGAAAACCCCGAAATTGTCAAGGAAAACATCCGCAAAAAGTTTCAGGATGCCAAACTGCCCCTGGTGGACGAGCTGCTCGAGCTTGACGCAAAAAACCGCGCCGCCATCACCGAGGCCAGCAACCTGCGCGCGCAGCGCAATCAGCTCAGCAAGGCCAACGGCCCCCTGTTCGGCCGTTTGAAGAAGGCTGTGGAAGAGGAAAAGACCGCCATTCAGGCGCAGATTGACGAAAACATGGCCAAAGTCAAGGCCAATGACGAGCGTCGCGAGGAGCTGGAGCGCCTGGAGGAGGAATACGCGGCTCGCATCCACCACATTCTGCTGCAGATTCCCAACATCATCGACCCCAGCGTGCCCATCGGGCCGGACGACAGCGCCAACGTCGAGGTAGAGCGCTTCGGCGAAGCAAAAATTCCAGAATTTCCCATTCCCTACCATACGGAAATCATGGAGCGCTTTGACGGCGTGGATATGGACGCAGCCGGCCGCGTCTCCGGCAACGGCTTTTACTATCTGATGGGCGATATCGCGCGCCTGCACTCGGCGGTTCTGGCCTATGCACGCGACTTTATGATCGGAAAAGGCTTTGTTTACTGCATCCCGCCCTTCATGATCCACGGCAACGTGGTCGAGGGCGTCATGAGCCAGACCGACATGGAGGCGATGATGTACAAGATCGAGGGCGAGGACCTCTATCTGATCGGCACCAGCGAGCACTCGATGATCGGCAAGTTCATCGACCAGATCATCCCCGAGGAGAGCCTTCCGCAGCGGCTTACGAGCTACTCCCCCTGCTTCCGCAAGGAAAAGGGCGCGCACGGCATCGAGGAACGCGGCGTGTACCGCATCCACCAGTTTGAAAAGCAGGAAATGATCGTCGTCTGCAAGCCGGAGGACTCGATGGCCTGGTATGAGAAGATGTGGCGCTACAGCGTGGAGCTGTTCCGCTCGCTGGAGATCCCGGTGCGGCAGCTCGAGTGCTGCAGCGGCGATCTGGCCGATCTGAAGGTCAAATCCTGCGACATCGAGGCCTGGTCGCCCCGCCAGCAGAAGTATTTTGAGGTCTGCTCCTGCTCGAATCTCGGCGATGCGCAGGCGCGGCGCCTGAAAATGCGCGTCAAGAGCGCCGATGGCAAGACCTATCTGCCCCACACCCTGAACAACACCGTCGTGGCCCCGCCGCGCATGCTGATCGCCTTCCTGGAAAACCATCTCCAGGCCGACGGCAGCGTGACGATCCCCGAGGCCCTGCAGCCGTATATGGGCGGGACGAAAGTCCTGATTCCACATAAATAACAACATAAGAGGAGAGGAAACGCATGAAAAAATTCTTTGAAGAGTTCAAAACCTTCATCAGCAAGGGCAACGTCCTCGACATGGCAGTCGGCGTGATCGTCGGCGGCGCCTTCGGCGCGATCACGAGCTCCCTCGTAGCCAACGTCATCACTCCGTTGCTGGCCTGGCTGTTCGGCACGCCCAACACCGACGCGCTGAACATCACGCTGCGCGCGGCGGATGAAGCCGCCGGCACCGAAGCGCTGGTTCTGGGCCTCGGCACCTTTGTCGGCGCTATCATCAACTTCATTGTAATCGCGCTGGTTCTGTTCTCCGTCATCAAGGCCTTCAACAAGGCGCGCGAGCTGGCGGCGAAAAAGGAAGCCGAGGAAGAGGCGCCCGCCGAGGATCCCGGCCCCACGACCGAGCAGCTGCTGGGCGAGATCCTGGAAGAGATCAAGAAGAAGTAAGTTGTTTTCAATATGAAAACACGGAGGAATCGTGGATTCCTCCGTGTTTTTTGTTATTGCTCGGTGTATTTTCTCCTCAACCGGGCCAGCTTGATGCCGCAATACGTGATCAGATAGCAGTACAGCACAAACAGGATCCCGAACAGGACGCTGAACAGGCGGGAGGAAGGAAAGTCTCCATAGATGCTGCGGATCAGATTCGGGAGCACGCAGCAGAGAAAGAGCACCAGAAGCGGCAACATCCGAGTCTTGACGACATGCTGCACCATCTCCACCCGGGACAGACTGTCGGAGAAGATCTCACCGTCGGCCTCGGTCTCGACCTCGGCAACAGGCTTGCGGAAATACAGCCAGCCGGCAAATTGATTGAAGTATTCCCAGCCGTAATCGCGGAAGAGCTGGAAATAATCCTCGTCGGTTTCGCCGTTTTTATAGTCCAGGCGGTAAACGACGTCCTCGGGTTCGCAGCGCTCGAAGGTGAACAGGAAAAAGGACGCGTTTGTCAGCTTCCAGCCGCAGTTATGCTGCTCGCGCAGCCAGGCTTCTTCCTCTTCAAAATCCGCGATCGTAAAAAAGCGGACGACCGTTTTTGTTTCAGCCATGATAAATCTCCCCTCTGCTGTTTTGGTACAGCCTTTCAATGCGCTGCAGCTCCAGCGCCAATATTTCTTCACCCAGCTCAGTGATTTGATAGATCTTTCGTTTTTCCTCTTCGCGGACAAAGGTGATCAGCCCGTCCGCCTCCATTTTGGACAGCGTTCCGTACATGGTGCCGGCACTGATCGTCACCGCGCCGCCGGTCATCTGCTTGACCTGTTGGCCGATCCCGTAGCCGTGCTGCGGCTGCCGGAGGCAGAAAAGGATATAAAAGCCGCTTTCCGTCATCGGAACATAGATTCGTTGAATTCGTTTATCCATAGGATAACCCATCTCACCTCGATGTATCGAACTGCGGTATAAATATATCGCACCTCGATCTATTTGTCAAGACCTTTTTCATAAAAACGGAGGGTGATCTCATTCAGAGATCACCCTCTTGCGATTTTTGTTGGTTTACTTGTCAGCCTCTTCGACCACAAAGTCCAGCAGATTGACGGGTTCGGCGCCGGGGGCGTAGGTGAACTCGAGCGCATCGACCACTTCATCCAGATCGGCGGCCATGATCTCGCTCGCCGCGGCGGCGCCGATCTTGCTGCCGTCGTCGAGCGTCGTATCCGCGTCAATCGGCAGACGGATGATCACGTGATAGCCGTACTCGGAGAGAACCGGCGCAGAAACCTCATAATCGGTCAGCGCCTGGGTCGTTTCTTCAAACGCGGCCACCATCGAGCCCGGGGTGAAGATGTAGCCGTCGGGGTAATAGACCTTGCCGGAGTCCTCGTCGAGCTCCTCTTTCAGCTCGGCAAAGCGGGCAAGCAGCTCCTCGCGGTTCTCGATTGCCTGCAGCTCGGCGGCAATTTCCTCGGCCTGCGACTTCTTCGCGGCGATGGTCTCCTCGTCCAGCGCTTCGCGCGACTCCATGTCCATCGTCAGCAGCAGGATGTGGTTGCAGCGCAGGTAGCCCTTGTCCTCAATATAGTGCTGCAGGGCGGCCGTGCTGAGCTTTTCGCCGTTTTGCCCGTAGCAGGCGTCCATCACGCCGCGCAGCTGGAGATTGGCCTTGGCCTGTGCGCGATAGACGTTTTCCGTCATGAAATTGCTTACCAGCAGCGCGGCCCAATCCTCCTCGGTGGCCTCGGCTCCCAGCATAGCGCTCATGTCCTCGGCCTTTTTGGCGGCCAGATCCTCCTCGCTGACAGTGACGCCCTTTTCGGCGGCAAAAGCGTCGATGCCGGCGAAGGCGCGGAGATTGTCCTCGAGGTTCGCGGTCACGTAGTCGGCAAACGTGACGCCGGCGGCGTATTCGCTGTCCCAGCCGGCGTTCATGCCGTAGGAGACCATGGTTTCCATGTAGTTTTCGCCGCTGAGCACGTAGGTGCCGAGCCATTCATAATACTCGCCCCAGGTGATTTCGCGCTCACCGATGACGGCATAGACGCTGTCGGCCGGATAGAGCCCGTGGAGCGCTTCCAGATCGACGTGCTTCATGACGGCGGCCTCGGGCGCGGCTTCGGCGGTTTCCGCTGGAGCGGCCGGCGTGTCGGCAGGTTCTGCGGGAGACGTCGGTACTTCTGCGGCGGGCGTTTCCGCGGCGGGCGTCTGCTGCGCGCAGCCGGCGACGCCGGTGAAGATCAAGCCGAGAACGAGCAGAAAAAGAAAGAGTTTTTTCATCCGTATGTTGTCCTTTCTGTGGGAAAATCGTTCTTATCATAGCACCGCGCGGCGGAGAACTCAAGCCTCCGGCGCCGATTTTGCGCTTTTTTTGCCCCAGTCGGCGGCAAAGCGGCGCGCCTCGTCGATCACGCGGTTTTTGGCGCGGATGCGCAGGCTCAGGCAGGGCTTCGAGCCCGCCTCTACGCGCAGGCGCCCCTTGTATTCGGGCATGGCGTAGAGCAGAGAGACCTTTTCCATGTCGAAGTCCTTCACGGTAAAGCGGAGGTATCCGGCCTTCTGCGCGATGTCCGTGATGCCGGCGCGGCCGGCCTCGCCGCGCAGCAGCGCCACCTGGATCAGCGCCGTCACGCCCGGCGGCAGATCGCCGAAGCGGTCGATCAGCTCGTCGATCAGGTCGTCGGCCTCGGCCTCGCTGCGGATCAGGGCGATCTTGCGGTAGATGTCCATGCGCTGCTCGGAGGATGGGATGTAGCGGTCGGGGATGTTGGCGGCGACGGCGAGGTCGGCCGAGCACTCGGCCGGCTTCGGCACCTCGATGCCGCGGGCCTCCAGCACGGCCTCGCTCAGCAGCTTCATATACATGTCATAGCCCACGTCGATCATGTGCCCCGACTGTTCGGCGCCCAGCAGATTGCCCGCGCCGCGGATCTCGAGGTCGCGCATGGCGATCTTGTAGCCCGAGCCGAAGGCGGCGAAGTCGCGGATGGCGTTGAGGCGCTTTTCGGCGATCTCAGTGAGCACCTTGTCGCGCCGGAAGGTCAGATAGGCCGAGGCGCGGCGGGTGGAGCGTCCTACGCGGCCGCGGATCTGATGCAGCTGCGCCAGCCCCAGGCGGTCGGCGTCCTCGATGATGAGGGTGTTGACGTTGGGGATGTCAATGCCGGTTTCGATGATCGTGGTGCAGACGAGCACCTGTGTCTCGCCGGAGGCGACGGAGTCCATGACGCTCGCGAGCACCGCCTTGTCAAGCTGCCCGTGCGCCACGCCCACCGTCACGTCCTCCAGCAGGTCGCGGAGCCTCCGCGCCGTGCGCTCAATGTCGTCGATGCGGTTGTGCAGGTAGTACACCTGCCCGCCGCGCTGGATCTCGCGCCGGATCGCGTCGGCCACCAGTCCCCAGTCGTGCTCCATGACGAAGGTCTGCACCGGCAGTCGATCCTCCGGAGGATCGTCCAGCGTGGACATATCGCGGATGCCGGACATGGCCATGTTCAGCGTGCGCGGGATGGGTGTGGCCGAGAGCGTCAGCACGTCCACGCCGCGGCTGAGCTCCTTGATGTGCTCCTTGTGGCCCACGCCGAAGCGCTGCTCCTCGTCCACGACCAGCAGGCCGAGATTTTTGAATTTTACGTCCTTGGACAGCAGCCGATGCGTACCGATGACAAGATCGCATTTGCCGCTGGCCAGATCCGCGATCGTCTGCGCGGTCTGTCCGCCGGTGCGGAAGCGGCTGAGCACCGCGATGTTTACCGGAAAGCCGAAGAAGCGCTGCAGCGCGGTCTGATAGTGCTGCTGTGCGAGCACGGTCGTCGGCACGAGAATCGCCGCCTGCTTGCCGTCCAGCACGCACTTCATCACCGCGCGCAGAGCGACCTCCGTTTTGCCGTAGCCAACGTCGCCGCAGAGCAGGCGGTCCATCGGCACGGCTTTTTCCATGTCCTGCTTGATCTCCGCCACGCAGCGCAGCTGATCGTCGGTCTCGGTGTATTCGAAATTGTCCTCAAACTCCCGCTGCCACTCGCTGTCGGGCGAAAAGGCATAGCCCGGCAGCCGCAGGCGCTCGGCATAGAGGGCGATGAGCTTTTTGGCCATGTCCTTGGCCGCGCTCTTGGCCCGCGATCGGGTTTTGGCCCACTCGACGCCGCCCATTTTTGAAAGCTTGACCGGATTTTCCTCGCCGCCGCCGGTGTATTTCGACACCATGTCGAGCTGCGTGGCGGGCACATAGAGCGTGTCGGTGCCGGCGTAGTTGATTTTGATGTAGTCCTTGTCCTGCCCGTCCACCTGCATGCGCACGATGCCGGCAAAGCGGCCGATGCCGTGGTTTTCGTGCACGACATAGTCGCCGGGCGAGAGGTCGGCGTAGGACTCGATCCGCGCGTGCCCGGGCGGCAGCTTTTTGCCGCGGGAAGCTTTCTTGTTTTTCGCACGGATGAGCTGCGCGTCGGTGAGAATCGCGAGCTTCAGCCCGGGGTATTCAATGCCCGCGGAGATCGCGCCGATGCCGATCACGCAGCCGCCGGGCTCCGGCAGGCGCGTCAGAGGCTCACGGATGAGCGCGGGGATGTCATGATCCTTGAAAAAGTCCTGCAGCACCTTGGCGCGGCGCTCATCTCCGGCGAGGACGACGACGCGGAAATTGTTCTTGAGATAGAGCTTCACATCCTCGGCGGCGGCCTGCGCGCTGCCGGCATAGGAGGGCAGCTGCTTGGCCGGCACGCTCGTCAGCGTGCGCGGTGCGACCGGGCAGCGGCCGACGGTAAAGGCCTCGGCCATATACAGAGGGTAATTTTCCAGCCGCTTTATCAGCGAATCGAAGGGCAGATAATAACTGTCCGGCGAATCGGCAATCAGCGCACGGCGGCTGAGCTCGGCAAAATCCTGCGCGAGCTGCTTAAAATAGTCCCGCGCACGTTCGCTGCAGCGGCCAGGCTGATCGAGCAGAACGAGCGCGTCGGCGGGGATGTAATCGGCGCCGCAGGCCATCGGGTAGATGAGCGGCAGATAGCGGTCGGCCTCCGACAGCGAGGCGGCGTTTTCCAGACGCTCAGCGTCGCTGTGCAGGGTCTGACTGAGATTTCGCGCCTGCTCGCTCGTGCGGCGGCGGGCATAGCGATCGGCGACTTTATGGATCTCCTTCCCCAGCGCGGCGGGGCCGCCGGGCGCGAGCGGGGGCAGCGTCTCGGCCGCCGGCAGGATCACGCAGCGCTCGACCGCCTCCGTCCGCCGCTGGCTGGACACCTCGAAGCGGGCCATCGAGTCGATCTCGTCGCCCCAGAATTCGATGCGCACGGGCTCGCTGTCCGCGGGCGAGAAAAAGTCCAGAATCCCGCCGCGGCGGGCAAACTGGCCCGGCCCCTCCACCTGATCGCTTCGGCTGTAGCCGCAGCGCAGCAGGGCGTCCTCCGCGTCTTCGGGAGCGCAGGGGCGCTTGGCGTCGATGACAAAGGCAGCGCGCTCGAGCGCTTCCGGCGGCAGCGTGCGCTGCAGCAGACCGGGAATGGACGCGGCGGCCACCTGCACGGCTCCGGTTTGCAGGGCGCGCAGCGCGGCCACGCGCCGCTGCTCGGCCTGCCGGGAGACGGCTTCGGCGGGATAGAAGCTGAAGTCGCGCATCCCGAGCACCGCGGCCTCCTCGCCCAGCATCGACGAGAGGTCGCGCGCCATATTCTCGGCGGAGGTGTCGTCCGGGCAGATGACGAAGAGCGGGCGGCCGGACGCTTCGCGCAGCGCCGCGCCCAGATGCGCCCGATGCACCGCCGAAAGCCCGGAAACGAGCGCAGGAAGCCCTCCGCTCTCCAGCAGACCGGGGAGGGCGGCGGCTTCCTTGTTATCAAAAAAGGTTTGGTTCAGGATTTTCATACCGGAGGGATTATACCACGCGGCGACGAAGGATGCAATCGGAATCAGAGCTTTTTCCGCAGCCTGCCAAGGACGTAAACGCCCGGGATCAGAAGCAGGCAGACGGCGGCGTTGGCGGCCGGAACCAGGCGCAGAGAGAGCTGCGCGAAGGCCTCCGCCTCCGGCGCGAGCAGGCAGGCGAGCAGCAGCGTCGGTACGGCGACCGCTGCGGAGAGCCAGCGCTTTTTGCCAAGCAGCGGCGCAAAAGCGCGCCGGGCCGCGAGAAGCAGCGTCGCCGTCAGCAGAAAATCGGAAAAAATCCAGAGCGCGACCACCAGCGCCTCGATGCGCTCGAGACTGTGAAAAAACACGAGATTCCGCACGAGGGAGAAATAGGGCTGGGTCAGCCGCGCCGTGAGCTCATGACCGAAGCTGCCGATCACGGCCGCGGTCAGCGCCGCCATCAGCCCGCCGAGCAGCGCCACGCGCAGGGCAACCGGGCTGTAATGCGGCTGTCCGGTCAGGCCGTCGGAGAAGAAAAACAGCAGCGTCAGAACCAGCGCCGCGACGTCAAGCGTGGGGAGCATGCCAAACAGCAGCGGCAGCGCGTCCCGGCTGGTGATGGGAAAGAGGTTCGAAACGCGCATTTCCGGCAGGGCAAAGCAGAGCGTCAGGACGATAACGCCGACAAGCAGCGGCAGCACGAGCTTTGCCGTGCGCACGAGGCGCCGGGCATCGCGCGCGCCGGCGATGGCGGCGGCAAGACCCAGAGGCAGCGCGAACAGACGCCGGTCGGCATGGGGGTAAACGGTGACGATCAGACGCTGGGCGGCGTCGCGCAGCGTGAAGGCTGCGTAAAACAGCAGCCAGAGGCCGCACAGGCCGAGCAGCACGGCACCGAGCTTCTCCCCTGCCGCCCGCTGCCAGAGAGCGGGCAGCGTCTCGTCCTCCCGGCGCTTTTGCGCAAAATGCCAGAGAAAGACACCGTAGCCTGCCGCCAGCGGCAGCGCCAGCAGAATTGAGAGCCAGCCGGCGCGCCCAGCCAGCGCGGCGGACGCATTCGGCAGCAGCCGCAGCGCGGGAGTAAGAGCCATCACGGAACACAGCGCCAGAAGCTGGGAAAGGGAAAAGCGGTCGGTCGGCTTCATGGCACGGCCTCCACATCGCCGGTGCCGGTGACCCGGGCGCTGACGCTCACAGTCAGCGGGAGCGAGGGCCAGCGCGCCGCAAAGTCCGGCGACTGCGCCTGCATCCGGCCCGGCGCGAGCAGCTCCAGCTGTCCCCCGAGACCGAGGAAATCGGCCTCCCACTGTTTCGAGAGCTGCAGAACCTCCCGGACGCGCTCGGACAGGGCGCGCTCCAGCATCATCTGCAGATAGCTCAGCTCCGTGGCTCCGCGGGCGCTCTCGGCGAGTACGGCCTCGGCCTCGATGCTGACGTCCAGCGCGGAAAGCTGGCCTTCTTCGTCAAAGCGAGGCTCAAGGGAGCAGCTGCCGCCGGTGAGCATGAGCGTCACGGGCAGACCGGCCTGATCGGTCACGGCCAGCTCGCTCAGCCCGGTGTGCCCGGTGAGAAAACCCGCGCCGAGCGCCTGCTCCCGATCCAGGTAGCCGCAGAGCTTTCCGTCCTTCAGAACCGCGTAGCCGTCCGGCAGCACAGTGTCCGGCGCCTCTCCCGCTTCCGCGCTCTGATCCTTTTCCGCCGAGGGCCGCAGTGAAACGGCGCAGACCAGCGCGCTGCCGCTGCGGGCCAGGTCGCGCAGAATGTCGGCCGCCGTGGCGGTGTATCCGTCGCCGCGCGGGCGGAGATCGGCGTCCACCGAGTCCAGCGCGTCGCAGATGCCGAAGCTCTCGTCGCCGACGCCCAGCACCGCGTCCCGCGCGGTACTGCCGCGGAGAATGTACACCGGCACGCTCAGACGCAGATCCCCCGAACGGCAGACATAGTCCAGATAAGGCGCGATCCCCTGCCGGGCCGCCGCCTCGCCGATCAGGAGATGGCCGATATGGGCACAGAAGAGATCCTCTTCGTTGGCGCCGGCGCGGATGCGCTCCAGCGCCTCCGTAATGGAGGGACCCCGGCCTTCAAGGCGCACCGGCTTGCGGTCGGCCTCCGCGTCTCCGCCGGCGGCGGAGGATAGGCTGAGCAGCACACCGCCGCCGCCGACGTCCACGCCCATCGTCTGCATCACCAGGAGCTGATCCACCTCGCGCGCCTGCGCACGCAGGGCGCAGCCGCTGAGCAGGATGCATAATATTATAATTGTAGGGATAAGAAGCCATTGATGGCGCAGCTTCATTTTCGCCGCCTCCGATCCAAGGTTTTGAGCAGCCCGTCGCGCAGCTTGACGGCGGAGAAGGGTCTTCGCAGCAGCATGCGGCGCAGCCCGGGGCCGTCCTCGCTGAGCGGCGCGGTGTAGCTACGGCCGAAACTGTCGATGCCGGCCAGATGCCAGAGCAGCAGGCAGCAGCCGAGCGCAATGCCGTAGAGTCCGGCCAGCGCCCCGGCCAGAAGAAGCCCGAGGCTCCACAGGCGCAGCGCCGCCGCCAGATCCTGGCTGGGCAGCGTATAACAGGCGATGCCGGCCGCCGCGACCACGATGATCGCAATCGGCGAGACAACCTTTGCCTCCACGGCCGCCTGCCCGACAATCAGCGCACCGATGATGCTCACCGTGTCGCCCATCGGCCCGGGCAGGCGAAGTCCCGCTTCCTGCAGCATCAAAAAGGCGAGCAGCATTCCCAGCACCTCCAGCGCCGTGGAAAACGGAACCTGCTGCTTGGCCTCGATCATGCTCAGCAGAAGCTTCGTGGGGATCATCTCCTGGTGGTACATGGCCAGCGCCACATAGACTCCCGGCAGAAGCAGCGCTACCAGCAGCGAAAACCAGCGCAGCAGGCTCAGCGTGCTGCTGACGAGAAAGTGCTGCCCGCGGTCTCCCGTGACCTTCATGAATTCTGCGAGCGTCACCGGCAGGATCAGCCCCACCGGCAGCCCGTCCACCAGAAGACCCGCGCGTCCGTCGCTCAGGTGCATGGCAAAGCGGTCTGGCCGCTCGGTGTGAAGCGCCTGGGGAAAGGGCGAGCCCGGCCGCTCAGAGAGGGCCTCCTCAAGGGGGCCGAGAGAGAGCAGCGCGTCAAGATCCAGCTCGTCCAGACGCCTGGCCAGCTCTCCGACCAACGCCGGGTCTGCCACACCCTCAAGATAAAACAGCGCGGTTTTGGTTCCCGAGCGACGGCCGAGGCTGCTCTCGATGAGCTTCAGCTCCGGCACGGCCAGGCGCCGCCGTACGAGCGCGGTGTTGACGCGCAGCGTCTCGACAAAGGAGTCCTTGGCGCCCTTGACCGACTTTTCCAGCGTCGGCTCGCTGACGCTGCGTGCGGTCTCGGCGCGCAACTCAAAGCAAAGCGCCGTATGCAGTTCGTCAAGCAGCAGCGCGCAGTGGCCGTGCGTGACGGCCTGCACCGTGTCGTCGATGCTGTTCGTTTCCGTGACCGACCAGGCGGTCACGCCACCGGCCAGCAGCCGCGCGCGAAAATCCGCGCTGTCGGCGGAAAGCCGCCAGAACTCGGTCAGGGGCCGCAGCAGCGTGTCCGATAAATCGCGGCCCGCGACCAGGCCGTCGAGCCACAGCAGCGTCACCGGCCTGGCCGGGTCAAGCCCCGCGTCAATGCGACGCTGCATAAAATCAGAGCAGCGGGTAAAGAGCTCCGCGACCGAAGAAGCACAGAGAAGCCCAGGATAAACGGGCTCGCGTTTGGGATGATAAGAAGTGTCATTATACATATTGTGTAGTATTTCCCGCCTGAAACGCAATATTTGGGGTGGAAAAAATTTCTTGAATTTTTGCGAAAAAAAGCTTGACAAAGCGCTCCCACGGGTGTATATTGTGCAAGCTCGCCTGAGAGAGCCAAAGCTTCCCGATCCGGAGCTCGAAAAAACTTGAAAAAAATAAAAAGTTTTTCTTGACAAGGAAAGAAAGCTGTGGTATATTAGACAAGCTGTCACCCCAAAGCGGATGACACAAAGATGTACCTTGAAAATTGAACAATGTAAGAAAAGCTTATGCAAATAAGCACCAAGAAAAGGGCTTTTAAGAGTCTGAAAAGACTATAAAAA